>OGIC01000105.1_pt1 | contig 67360 bp, 58 predicted proteins | sample 1571681 | NCBI WGS metagenome assembly OGIC01 (sample SAMEA2582046, study PRJEB24529) | metagenome | biome: Human gut stool | place: China | collected 2011
GTGCGGGCCCCCGTCAATTCCTTTGAGTTTCAACCTTGCGGTCGTACTCCCCAGGTGGATTACTTATTGTGTTAACTGCGGCACTGAAGGGGTCAATCCTCCAACACCTAGTAATCATCGTTTACAGTGTGGACTACCAGGGTATCTAATCCTGTTTGCTACCCACACTTTCGAGCCTCAGCGTCAGTTGGTGCCCAGTAGGCCGCCTTCGCCACTGGTGTTCCTCCCGATATCTACGCATTCCACCGCTACACCGGGAATTCCGCCTACCTCTGCACTACTCAAGAAAAACAGTTTTGAAAGCAGTTCATGGGTTGAGCCCATGGATTTCACTTCCAACTTGTCTTCCCGCCTGCGCTCCCTTTACACCCAGTAATTCCGGACAACGCTTGTGACCTACGTTTTACCGCGGCTGCTGGCACGTAGTTAGCCGTCACTTCCTTGTTGAGTACCGTCATTATCTTCCTCAACAACAGGAGTTTACAATCCGAAGACCTTCTTCCTCCACGCGGCGTCGCTGCATCAGGGTTTCCCCCATTGTGCAATATTCCCCACTGCTGCCTCCCGTAGGAGTCTGGGCCGTGTCTCAGTCCCAATGTGGCCGTTCAACCTCTCAGTCCGGCTACCGATCGTCGCCTTGGTGGGCCGTTACCTCACCAACTAGCTAATCGGACGCGAGGCCATCTCAAAGCGGATTGCTCCTTTTCCCTCTGCTCGATGCCGAGCCGTGGGCTTATGCGGTATTAGCAGTCGTTTCCAACTGTTGTCCCCCTCTTTGAGGCAGGTTCCTCACGCGTTACTCACCCGTTCGCCACTCGCTTGAGAAAGCAAGCTCTCTCTCGCTCGTTCGACTTGCATGTGTTAGGCGCGCCGCCAGCGTTCGTCCTGAGCCAGGATCAAACTCTTTATAAATGATATTTATCACTTAAAAGTGTTAAATCTTGTTTCGCTCAGTACGCAATCGCTTGCGTCCTGTGTGAATTACTTTGTTTGGAATTGTTTACCGTGTTTTTCCAACACGAAAATAGGTTCCGTTACAAGTTCTTTCGATATTGTTCAATTTTCAAGGTCCTGTGCGCCCCAGCCTTGCGGCTGACGACTTGATTATTTTACCACAGAAGCGGTTTTTTGTCAAGCACTTTTTTGAGAAGCTTTTGAAGTTTTTCGAACTTAAATCATTCAGCAGTTTCTCGGTGCTAACCGGAACATTTGAACGTTCATTGGTTCTTTTCAAGGGCTTCCTGCTGAGGCTTCAGAAGTCATTCTTTTGTCTCAGCGCTTGGCGCTCAAGTATAATACCACACACCGGGACAGTTGTCAACACTTTTTGACATCTTTTTTCCAATTTCTTTGCGCGCGGGGGATTACCCTCTCAGGCATCGCTGCGCGATGCCAGCTCCCCCGAGGGGGGAGCTTTATTGGCGCTGGCCGGAAGATGCATAAAAGCTCCCCCTTTCGGGGGAGCTGGCGCGGAAGCGCCTGAGAGGGTTCGTCCTCTCCTCCCCCACCAAAAGCCTTGCGTATCGGCGGCGGGTGCGCTATTATATATTATATACATTATAGAGCGCTGCGAAAGGGGCCCTGACCATGATCCTCACCGTCAATATCGGCAACACCCACATTACTGTGGGCGGCTACGAGCAAGATACCCTGATCTTTTGCGGGCGGCTGCACTCCGACCCCGCTGCCACGGTGGAGGAATACGCCATCCGACTGGTGAACCTGTTACAACTGTACGGGGCATCCCCGGCGCAGATCGAGGGCGGCATTCTGGGCAGCGTGGTGCCCATGCTCAGCGGGCGGGTGCTGGCGGCCTTACAGCTTTTATGCAAGGCACGCATCCTGACCGTGGGGCCGGGGCTGAAAAGCGGCATCAAGCTGCGGCTGGACAACCCCGCGCAGCTGGGCGCAGAGCTGCTGTGCGGCGCGGTGGCGGCGCTGGCAGAATGCCCCGGGCCGCTGGTGGTCATCTCGGCAGACACGGCCATCTCCCTGATGGCGGTGAATGCCAAGCAGGAGCTTGTGGGCGGCGTGATCCTGCCCGGGCCGCAGCTTTCCATGAATGCGTTGGTGCAAAAGACCGCGCAGCTGCCCCAGATCGACCCAGCCGCCCGCGCCCCGGAGTCGGTGCTGGGCAAGAGCACCTCGGCCTGCTTACAAAACGGCTTTGTGCTGGGCACCGCCAGCCTGCTGGACGGTCTGGCCGACCGCTTCTGCGCCGAACTGGGCGCACAGACCGCCTTTTACGCCACCGGTGACCTGCCCCGCTCCATCCGGGAGGCCTGCCGCATCCCCATCCACTACCGCGAGACCCTGATCACCGACGGCCTGCACCGCATCTGGCTGCGAAACCGGAAGGGCTGACGATTTTCGTTTGCATTTTGCATTCCAATGTGTTATACTGTGTTGTACCCACCAAAGGGGTACGGCATTTGCGATCGTAGCTCAGCTGGATAGAGCGTTCGGCTCCGACCCGGAAGGCCAGAGGTTCGAATCCTCCCGGTCGCACCAAGGACTGCTGCACAGGTTTTGTGCAGCAGTCCTTTTTATTATTTTATCGAATCCATCTTGCAAAAGCAGCGCAGTGCCTTATAATAGAGGCTGTGCCCCGGTGTGCGCGGGTACGGTTAGGATGTATAGGATAAAGGAAAAAAGTATGAGTTCTCAAACGAATACGCTGACGGAAGGCCCTCTGGCCAAGCAGATCTTTCTGGTCAGTCTGCCGCTGGCGCTTTCCAACCTGCTGCAGGTGCTGTTCAATATGTCGGACGTGGCGGTGGTGGGGCGCTTTGCCGGGTCTACGGCGCTGGGTGCCGTGGGCTCCACAAGCACGCTGGTGACCCTGTTCACCGGCTTTCTCATCGGCCTGAGCAACGGCATCAACGTGCTGGTGGCGCGTTTTTACGGTGCGCGTCACCCCAAGGACGTGGAAAAGACCGTCCACTCGGCGGCCATCATCAGCGCCGTTGCCGGTGTGGTGCTGCTGCTCATCGGCCTGCTGGGCTCCCCTGCCATGCTGCGGCTGCTGAACACCAAGGAGGATCTGCTGCCCGGCGCGATTTTGTATCTGCGGGTGTATTTTCTGGGTATGCCGGCGCTGGCGCTGTACAACTTCGGCAACGCGGTGTTCAGCTCCATCGGCGACACCAAAAAACCGCTGATGTATCTGTCCATTGCCGGTGCACTGAACATTGCGCTGAACCTGTTCTTTGTCATCGTGTGCAATTTGAGCGTGGTGGGCGTGGCGCTGGCCAGCGCCATCAGCCAGTGCGTTTCCGCGTTTCTGATCCTGCGGGCGCTGACCCGGGTGCAGGACTGCTACGCGCTGGATCCGCACAAATTACAGCTGGACCCGGTGCAGGCCAAGAGCATCCTTGCGCTGGGCGTGCCCGCCGGATTGCAGAATGCCATTTTTGCCATTGCCAACCTGTTCATTCAGGCGGGCGTCAACTCCTTTGACTCCCTGATGGTCAAGGGCAACAGCGCCGCCGCCAACGCGGATGGGCTGATCTACGACTGCATGGCGGCCTTCTACATGGCCTGCGCCAGCTTTATGAGCCAGAACTACGGCGCGGGGCGGCCTGACCGGGTGAAGAAGAGCTACTTCATCAGTCTGGGCTACTCCTTCGGCGTGGGGCTTGTGCTGGGCGCGGCGCTGTTCTTCTGCGGGCCGTCCTTCCTTGCGCTGTTCACCACCGAGGCGGCGGTCATTGATGCCGGCATGAAGCGCGTAGCTGTGATGGCCTTTGCCTACGGCATCTCGGCCTTTATGGACTGCACCATCGCCGCTTCCCGCGGGCTGGGCAAGACGGTGATCCCCACCGTCATCGTGGTGCTGGGCTCGTGCGTATTCCGGGTGATCTGGGTGTACACCATCTTTGCCCACTTCCACACCATCCCGGCGCTGTACCTGCTGTATCCGTGCAGCTGGATCCTGACCGCGCTGGCAGAGATCGCCTATTTTGCCAGCTGTTACAAGCGTGCCATGAAGATCTTTCACCAGCCGACAGCTGCCGCCTGAGGTTCCCCTATAAAAATAAGGACCTGCCTGGAACACTGATGTTCCGGGCAGGTCCTTTTGTTATGGGTTTATTTGCTCTGCTGGCCCAGCCAGGTCCACAGGTCCTGACCGGTAATGTCGTCCTTGCACTGACGGTTGAAGAAGTACAGCCAGCTCCAGTGGCCCATGTACTGGTAGGGCTGGCCGTCATCCCCCTTATACAGGCCGGTGGTGTCATGGACATCTGCAAAGATGCTGGTGTGGACCTTGGCATCCACAGCCTTCAGCCGGGCCAAGGTGGGGGCCTCGTAGACCGCCGGGTCCACGGTGGTGTCGTTTTCGGCATAGACGAACCACATGGGCAGATCCTTCAGGGTATCCAGCTGCTCCGGGGTGATGCCGCTGTCCTTGTAGGCCTCGCAGATGGGGTAGGCAGCAGCAAAGTAGCCGGGGTACTGGATGGCCATGTTCACGGTCATGTAGCCGCCGTTGGAACAGCCGCCAATGAGGATGCGGTCCCGGTCAATGGCCGGATGCTCTGCCACAAAGTTGTCGATAAGCTCCTTCAGGGTCTGGGTGTACACCGAGGGCACACCGGGGTTATTGCCCCAATCCCCAGCCTCGTTGTACTGCAGCCAGAAGGTAGGGGTCTGGGGCAGCAGCACATAGGCTGCCCCACCCATGGCCTGCTGGAACTCCTCACCGAGGAGAGCCGAGGCCTTATTGCCCAGGAAAGCGATGGAGGGGTCGGTGCCGCCCTCGCCTGCGCCGTGGAGCCAGATGACCAAAGGCAGCTTCTGGCCCTTGGGGGCATAGTAGCCGTAGGTCAGCTCCTTGCCATCGGTGCCCCGGAACACGCCGTCGGTGACAAAGTGCTTCATCTGGGGGATCACAGCGTCCTGATGGTCCACTACCGGGTCCACCGTAGCAATGATCTTCTGGCCCAGAATGGTGGCCAGGGCTGCGTCCTCCTTCAGGGTAATCTCCAGCTCATAGGGCTTGCACCAGTTGTTCATGCCCACCAGAAAATCGTAGCAGAAGGGGCTGCCGGTGTTGGGGTCGCAGGGCATCTCCAGGCAAAGATACCGGGAGGGTGCCTCCAACTTTTTGCCTTCCTTGGTGCAGGGGTAGGCTGCGGTAACGGTACGGGGGGCACTGGCCACGATGTGGGGGCCGCCGATGTTTGCCCAGTCCATGGACTCCTTATGCTCCACCACCGACAGGATATCCTCTGCCCGGATGCTGCGGGGGGCCAGCACCCGGTTAAAGGCAAGGATGGTGGCCTTGACGCCGGGGCCCCAATCGTAACCCTCCACCACAGGGATCTGGGTGCAGGTCAGGCTCAGCTCCGGCTTATAGCAAGCACTGGCGGAGGTGGTGCCGCTTACCACTGCCGCACTGAGCATTCCGGCTGCTACGCCGGTGCGAAGAAACTGACGACGAGAGATCTTGTTCATGATAGTCTCCTTTTCTGTATGGTTCCTGCTGTGCGGAGCCTCAGGCTCCGTGGTCCTGCTGGTAGGATAGCACATTCCGGGGAAAAATATCATTTTTTTCACAATCTGTCAGTTTTCCTGCATAATCTGCAAAAGTTTCAAGATTCATCCATTTTTTACTATGCAATCTGCACAACAGCATCCCGGGCTGGTTGTGCAACATTCCAGGCCCATGGCAAAAGGGCGGTTTTGGCATAAAAAAGAAAGCGGAACACCTCTCCGGCATTCCGCTTTCTCCCTTGCAAGCGAGGGTCTCTTACTGATAATCGTGGTTGAGGAACAGGGCCTTGATGACCACCACCTCGTCATATTCCTCCTGCTCCACCTGCACGTCTGCGTTCAAGGATTTCAGGCGTGCCTTGACTGCATCCAGTGCCTCGGGCACGGTGACGGCGCGGCCTTCCTCCACGGCGTCCATCATCTGCTTGAGCACGATGGGGTGGGCGTACCAGCTTTTCACCGGGAACGCCCCGTGGGGGTAGTGCTTCACATACTCTGCCATGGCAGCCTCGGCCTTGTCCGCACGCTTCATGATGGCGTTGTTGTTATTGTGGGCGGTGGGCAGCATATTGTAGCTGGAAAACAGGAAGATAGCCGCAAAGCCGAACAGCGCAAAGTACACGCCGTAGCTGCCGGTGTGGCTGAACACGGAGTACAGACCGTAGGCCGCCGCCGCAACACCCAGCACAAAGATAGCCAGCGCCACATAGCGGTACACCGGCTTGCTTTGCAGCTGCGCACGCTTGCGGCGCTGGGCAGCGCTCAGCTCGGCGGAAAGCTCCGGCTTTGCGTCCAGATACTCTTTTGCCCGGCGCAGCACGGTAAGGCTGTGCTGCGCGTCCTCGGAAAGCTCCGGCAGCTTGCGGGCGGCCTTTTCGGCAGCCTTTTTCTCCAGCGCCTGCTCACCGGCGGCGCTCAGCAGATGCAGCTGCGGCTGCTCCTTGGCAAGCACTTCCAGCAGGGCGTCCACGTCCCGCTCGTCCTTGAAGTTGCACTGCTTCTGCTTGCCGCCGTCGTACTCCACCACAAGATAGGCCATGGAGGCAAACACGCCCTTGCCGGAAAAGCCGCCGGAGCTCATAGCCACCCGCTTGAACACCCGGGTGATGCTGCCGTAGGGCAGATAATAGCGGCGGTCGATGTAAAAGCTGTTCAGGTACAGCGCCTTTTTGCCTACGCCGCAGGGGCCGATCTTCCGGCAGGCTTTTTTGTCTGCCTCCAGCTCCTGCGGGTCAAGCTTTGCCATGCCCAGCTGTGCGGGTTTGAAAATCATGGGTAGTTCCCTTCTTTGCTTTAAATTCTACGCCCCTATTTTCCCACGGGACGGGGGCAATTGCAAGCCCTGATTTTTTCAAAAAACAGCGCCCGCCGCTGTACGGTCAGGCAGCGGCGGGCGCAGGTTACTTACGGAAATATGGAGCCGTCAGTTCCTTATGCCTTGGAAGCAGAGTGCTTCTTGGTAGCATGGAGGAACAGAGCCAGCATTGCGATGGCAAAGACGATGCCGATGGGGTAAGCAACGGCGGTGTTGTAAGCCACCAGCTTGCCGTCCGCATAGGTGTTGATCATCTTGCCCAGGCACTCGGGAGCCAGCACGAAGTAGGTGCAGGACACAGCGCTCATGAAGGTTGCAGGCACGGCGGTGATCCAGAAGTTCTTCTTCTCCTTGAACAGGTACATGGAAGCAGCCCACAGGACGATCATAGCCAGCGTCTGGTTGGTCCAGCTGAAGTAACGCCAGATGACGGTGTAGTTGATGAAGCCCAGTGCGTTGCCGATGCCAAGGAAAGCACCAACGCCCAGCACGGGGATGCAGAGCTTCAGGCGGTTTACGTAGCTGTCCTGATCGATCTTGAGCCAGTCGGACAGGGTCAGACGAGCGGAACGGAATGCGGTATCACCGGAGGTGATGGGGCAGATAACGACACCGATCATAGCCAGTGCCACGCCAACCTTACCCATGGTCTTGAGGCAGACGTCGTAGATAGCGGCAGACTGACCGGCAGCCAGAGCCTCGGCCAGACCGACCATCTTGCCGTCGGTGATGGTGTACAGTGCGCAGCCGGCAGCAGCCCAGATCAGAGCGATGATGCCCTCGCTGACCATTGCACCGTAGAATACGAAGTGACCCTGCTTCTCACTCTTCATGCAGCGAGCCATCAGAGGAGACTGGGTGGAGTGGAAGCCGGAGATAGCACCACAGGCAACGGTGATGAACATGAAGCTCCAGATAGGAGTGTTGGAGGGGTGCATATTGCTGAAGTTTGCCCAGATCTCGGGGATGGTGTAGGCGGGGTTGGTAAAGATACCGAAGATAACGCCCACAGCCATGATGATCAGGCAGATGCCGAACAGCGGGTAGATCTTACCGATGATGGCATCAATGGAGATAAAGGTTGCGATGAAGTAGTACACCAGAATGATGATCAGCCAGAACAGAGTGGTGGTCACCACACCGGACATACCGCCGTTCTTGCACAGGGTAACGATCAGGCCTGCGGGGCCGACTGCGAACACGGTACCGACCATGATCAGCAGCACCACGGAGAACACACGCATGATGTTCTGCATCACGGGGCCCAGATAGCGGCCGGTGACCTCGGCGATGGAAGCGCCGTCGTTGCGCTCGCTCATCATGCCGGAGAAGTAGTCATGTACGCCGCCGGCAAAGATGGTGCCGAAGGTGATCCACAGGAACACCACGGGACCCCACAGAGCACCCTGCAAAGCACCAAAGATGGGGCCCAGACCTGCAATGTTCAGCAGCTGGACGAGGAACAGCTTCCACTGGGGCATCACAACGTAGTCAACGCCATCGTTGATGCGCACAGCAGGAGTTTCGCGGTCGTCCGGTCCGAACGTGTTGTCCACGATCTTACCATAGACAAAGTAGCCTACGATCAGAAGCGCCAGACACAGTAAGAAACTAATCATACCAGAAACCTCCTTTTGAATTTCAGCCGCCGGCAGCTTATGCCATACTGCGGCTATGACCGATCTCTGGCTTCATGTTAACACCTTTTTCATAATTGTGTTAATATTTTTTGGGTATAGTTCCCATATCAAAAAGTATATGGCTGCTTATTTTGTTTGTTCGCGCAAACTCGCTGTTTGTTGCGATAGTTCGTTTTAATTTGTTCTGTTGTTTCTCAAAAGTATTCTCCCGGGAACGGTCAAATCCGCCCCCGCCAAACTTTGTGCCGCCTTTTTGTGCACTTTGCTTAATCGTTTGCGATTTTCTCCCCAAAACGTGGAATTTGGGACGAAAGAACCCCCTCAGTCTCGCTGCGCTCGCCAGCTCCCCCAAGGGGACGCCTTTCGGCGCTGCCGCAAATCTTCCCGCCACCACTAAAGCCGTCCCCTTGTGGAAGGTGGCTTGACGCGAAGCGGCAAGACGGAAGGGGTTCCCCCACCCGTAAAAAAAGGGTACAGAAACGCCCGCAGGCGTTTCTGTACCCAAAAATTTAAAATAATTCTTCCGCTGCAACAACGACGACCGCCGCCAGTGGCGGAAACAGGGAGGAGTTGTTGGGGCAGCGGCCAGCAAGACGCGCGTGCCGTCCAAGGCACGATGCGGATGCTGGGTGCCGCAACCCGGAAGACGCGGCGCGCATTTCAAATCTTCTTCCACCCGCTGTCCTTGATGGTGGCATCCGCCTGCTTGTGCAGCAGCTGCACAAACAGCTGCTCCTCCGGCTGCAAAGGCTCCCGTTCCGGGTACACCAGCACGTCCCGCATCTGCTGCTTCTGCGCCGGGCAGTTATGCAGTGCCAGATGGTACTGCTCCAGCGCGCGCTGCGGCATGGGGGACGACCACATATAGGCCGTGGGCAGGTTTTGCAGAATAGAGAACTGGCTGCACCGCTCGTACACATGGATGCGGCGGTTGGGGTTCACCTCCCAGCGGGAAGCGGTGCTCTCGTCCCCGGGCAGATGAGTGTCGCCGTGCAGCACCTCGATGTAATCGTTCAGCTCGTCAAGGTTCTGCACCTGCCGCCGCGCCAGCGGGCTGTCCTGACTGGTGAGCAGCAGGTAGGAAAACTCCATGATAGGCTCCTGCCGCAGGCCGTGGCGCTGGCAGTAGCGCAGGTAGTAGTCCTCGTCCTCGGCGGCGTAGCGCAGCAGCGCTATGTGGTAGCCCTGCCGCAGCACAAAGTCCAAGGCTTCAATGGCACCGCTCTCCCGGATATGTGCCCGCAGCTGCTCGCTGCGGGCTGCCTGCTGCAAAAAATCCACCGCCGCGTAGGAGGCGTAGGTGGCATGGGTCAGCACCACCCGCAGCTCGGCGCAGCTGCGCTGCTGGTGCGCCTCCTGCTTCAGCTCGTCCACCTGCTGCAGCACCCGCTGCGCCTGCGCGATGAACCGCTTGCCCTGCTCGGTGGGGATCATGCCTGTGGAGGAGCGCTCGAAAATGCGCACCCCGTATTCCTCTTCCAGGTTCTTCAGCGCCTTGCTGACGTTGGGCTGCGCCGCGTACAGCTGCTTTGCCGCCGCCGACACCGACCCCCATTTCATGATGGCTACCAGATACCGCAGTTCCGTAATATTCATGAACCCCTCCACGTGGTTTGCAGTCATAACCGTATTGTAACAATTTCTTCGCATTGCTGTCAAGCGGGGGAGTTTTTTTGCCCTCAGCCGCCGGGCAGCGGGACGATTTGACGATTTTGAATGGCCGCCGCGTGCGCTTTGGCCATATTCAGCGGAAAAATATTTTAAATTTCGCGTTTGTCGCGGCCTGCGGGCCGCTCCAAACGCATTTTCACGGGAGGGGTCGTGACGGTAAGCAGCTGCCGTTCATCTTTACGACCTCTCTGGTGAAAGGGTGTTCCAGAAACGCCCGCAGGCGTTTCTGGAACACAAATATAAAAATCCAATTCCGCTGATTATGCGCAGAGCGGAAGCGGAGCGCATTCCAAATCGTCCCTCTCCCCTTGCACCAAAGCCCCCGGGTGCTATATAATAAGGAAAAACACAAAGGAGGGGCTGTACCATGCCGGAATACCGCGTGCTGCGCATTGACGAGCAGCTGTACGGCTGCGAGGAGCTGCCCGCCGGGCAGCCGGTGCTGTGCGATGTGACCCTGACCGATGTCGCCGGGGCTGCCCGCATTCTGCCCTACCCGGACAGGGAGCTGACATGTCTTGGCATCGACGAGGGAGACACCGTCTGTCTGCTGCCGGACGGCACCCTGCACAAGCTGTAAGGAGTAATTTTATGCATAATATCTATTTCACCCGTCATGGCGAGACGGTATGGAACGTGGAAAATAAGATCTGCGGCATGACCGACAGCCCACTGACTGCCCGCGGGCAGCAGCAGGCGCGGCAGCTGGGCGCGCTTGTCCGGGACAGCGGCCTGCACATTGACGAGATCCTGTACTCTCCCCTTTCCCGCGCCGCCGACACCGCAAAGGCCATTGCCGCCGCTGCCGGTCTGCCCGCCCGCTGCGAGCCCCGCCTGCGGGAGCAGTGCTTTGGCAAATACGAGGGCACGCCCCGGGACGGCGCGGAGTTCCGCATCTCCAAGACCCACTTTGCCGACCGCTATGACGGCGGCGAAAGCATGATGCAGCTGGCACAGCGCATCTACAATCTGCTGGACGAATTGAAGGCGGACACCGGCAAGACCTACCTGCTGGTGGCGCACAACGGCATTGCCCGGGTGGTGCACTCTTATTTTTACGATATGACCAACGAAGAATATGCCGCTGCGGGCATCAAAAACTGCCAGCTTGTGGAATATACCTTTGAATAACAGGAAAGCCGCCGGGGCCCCGGCGGCTTTTTTTGTTATTACGCGTCAAACATGACGGTAATGGAATTTCTGGTCTTTTGTCACAAACATATACACGCTCACCGCCAGCGCGGCAAGCTCGGCGGCGGTGACAGCCAGCCACACACCGTCAATGCCCCAGAGGGCGGGCAGGACGAGCAGCGCGGCAAGCTGGAACAGCAGCGTGCGCAGAAAAGAGATGAGAGCACTCGTCACGCCGTCCCCCAGCGCTGTGAAGAAGGAGGACGCATATACGTTGAAGCCCATGATGAGGAAGCTCAGCGCATACAGCCGGAAGGCGCGGCTGGTCAGCGCCAGCAGCTGGGCATCGTAGCCTACAAAGATGCGTGCCACATAGGGGATGATGACCATAGACGCCGCCGTCATGCTCACAGCTACCACGGCGATGAGGCGCAGGCTCTTCTGGTAGAGGTTGTGCACCTCGGCGTGGTTGCGCGCGCCGTAATGGAAGCTGACGATGGGCGCGCTGCCCACGGCATAGCCCACGAACACCGCCACAAACAGGAAGGCCGCGTACATGATAACGCCGTAAGCCGCCACGCCGTTTTCTCCGGCAAGCCGCAGCAGCTGGAAGTTATACAGGATATTGACCAGCGACATGGAAAGACTGGTCATCAACTCAGAAGAGCCGTTGATACAGGCATCCCACAGCACGCGGCCGTAAAACTGCGTTCTGCACAGGTGCAGGCGGCTGGTATTGTGGTGGTCGATAAAATAGAACACCGGCAGCACGCCGCCCACCAATTGGCTGATCAGGGTGGCAATGGCAGCGCCCTCCACGCCCCAGTGCAGCATACCCACCATCACCACGTCCAGCACCATGTTGGTGCAGCCTGCACCAACGGTGAACCAGAAGCCCAGAAGCGGCTTTTCGGCGGTGACGAAAAAGCTTTGGAACATATTTTGCAGCGCAAAGGGCGGCAGCGCCAGCATCAGGATGCGCCCGTAGCGCACGGCGTAGTCCAGCAGCTCTCCCTTTGCGCCCAGCAGCACGGCGACCGGGCGCAGGAACACAATGCCCAGCACGGCCAGCACGCTGACCGAAATGAGCGCCGCCAGCATAAACATGGAAAAATAGCGGTCTGCCTTTTTCTGGTCGCCCTCGCCCAGCGTGATGCCTACGATGGCGCTGCCGCCGGTGCCCAGCATAAAGCCGACAGTGCCCAGCAGCTGCGGCAGCGGCATGATGAGGTTGACCGCTGCAAAGGCCGTTTTGCCCACAAAGTTGGAGACACACAGGCCGTCCACAATGCCGTAGATGGAAGTGAACAGCATGGTGCCGATGCAGGGCAGCACGAACCGCAGCAGGCGGGAATAGGTAAAGTGGTCGGACAATTGGATGGCTTTCTTTGGCATAACTCCTCCTTTTTTGAACTCTGCACATACAAAAAGGCCGGATAAGAACCACCGCTCCGGTGCGTTCCCTCTTCTGCTGCGGCACTACGGTGCCCACAGCCTCCGGGAAGCGCGAACGATGACATCTTATCCGGCCCTTCAATTACGTTGAAACAGCCCTCCGATGAGCGAAAAACAGTATAGCAAAGTTTATTTTTTATGTCAAGCCTCGCTTTGCATCATTCCGCCGCAAGGCGAAATTGCAGTTGCATGATGTTCTGCTGCGCAGAAATGAGGTTGCTACGCAATGAGGTTTGCGCTATGCGCAAAATGATGTGTGCTGACGCACATTAAGTACGGTCATCCGCACGGCTTCTGTTTTGCCGTTCTGCAGGATGCAATCAGCAGCACACGCAGTTCTGCGCACTGCGCCCGAAGCTGTCGGAACTGCTGGTCAGGCAAATAACCGGTACGAAACAAAAGTTCCAGCCAATAATCAGTTTCGTTGGCTTCTTTCAGAGCAATTTCAAGTTTGGAAACAAAATCGTCCCGGCTTTGCGCATAATGCGCCTCACGGATATTTGCGCCGATGGATGTACCGGAACGTCCAATTTGGTTTGCCATAATGAATTCTTTTCTTGCGCGCAGCGTCTTTGTCAGTTCAATGATCTGCACTGCAAGCTCCATAGAACGGTCTGCCAGTTTATCTTCCCGCATTGGTTTTCCTTTCTGCACGCCCCGCAGGGCATATCATTTCCGGCACAGCCGGAACATCATTGCATAGCACATCATCTGCCGCAGGCAGACATCATTGCGCATACAATGCGCACATCATTCCGCCGCAAGGCGGACAAAGGGTGCGATGGCGTTGGCGTCGCCGTGGCGGACGATGGAGTAGGTGATATCGCAGTAGGGCTGGATGGCGGTGCTCTTTTCCACGGTGGAGATGAGCAGCACCTGCAATTGCAGGCGGCGGAACAGTTCCATCATGGGGCGGATGCGGTCGCTGGTCATTTTACTGAAGGCTTCGTCCAGCAGCACCAGACGGATGCTGTTTTCGCTCTTCTGGTAGATTTGCAAAAGGCTTGCGCAGATGGCCACATAGAAGGGTGCCTGATTCTCGCCGCCGGAGGAATCGCGGCTGACACGGGACAGATACGCCTGCTGTCCCGTGACCTGATTGGTCACCTTGATATCGTAGTCCAGATAGGTGCGGTAGTCCACATAGTCCGAAAGGGTGGCACCGGCGGCGGTGCGTCCCTCCTGCCGGGCGCGGGTGTTCTCGTCCACGTCTGCCATGATCTTTTCCATCAGTTCGTCCACCTGACGCTCGTAGGCGGGGTCGGCGGTGGCGGCAAGGTTGTCCAGAGAATCGCCCTCGGTCATCTGCTGGTTGCCCTTGTCCACGATGACCTGATAGAACGCCGCCAGCTGCGGGTCGCGGCTGGGCTCCAGCTCAAAGCGGTAGACCTCCTCGCCGTAGGTCAGCTGCTCCATGACCTTGTTCAGCTCCCGGAACTGCCGCCGGGCGTTGAAGATATCGTCCTTCATGCGGAACAGGATATCCTTGCGGAAGCGGTCCTTGCAGTCCCGCTGCGCTTGCTCCAAGCGGGCGGCGTAGCGCTCCAGGTCGATGCGCACAAGGCTTTCGTGCTGGGCGCGGTACTGTTCCAGCCCGGCAAGACCCAAGGGGTAATCGCAGACGTAGCGCCGGTTGTATTCCCGCTGCGCCGGTTCCAGCGTGCTGTTCAGGTAGACGGTCAGGGCATCGTCCAGCTTGGCCTGTGCCTTTTCGGCAGCCTGCGCGGCGGCGCGGGGGGACTTGTCCGGCCCGGTCAGCGCCTGCTGACGGCTGCGGGAGAGCGGCTCCACCAGCGGGTGGGCGGCAAAAAAGCTTTCTGCGGCCTGTGCGCTCTTTTCGGCGGTGTCCACCGCCTTTTGCTGCTCCGCCTCACAGGAGGATATCTGTTTTTCGCACACGCGCAGGTCACCGCCGGTCTGCTCCACGGCAGTGCGGGCGGCTTCCCATGCGGCCTCGCGCACCTCTTCCTCTTTATACAGCTGCTGCAAAAGCGGGTTCTCGCGGCACTCGGCCAGCTTTGCGGCCTGTTCCTCCACCGCCGCGCGGGCGGCGGTCAGGGCGGCGCGGGCGTCCCACAAGGCGGCAAGCTCTTCCAGCGTTGTGCCACGCAAAAGGGTCTGGTACTGGCTGTATGCGGCTTTCAGGTTCTGCTCCGCCTGTGCGGCGGCGCGCACCTCCTCGGCAAGGGCGTTCATCTCCCCTGCCAGTGCCCCGGCGCGGGCGCGGCGGGCTTCCAGACCAATATAGCGCTGCGGGGTGCGCAGACGTTCCAACCGGAAGGGATGGTGACGCAGAAGGTCCCGGGTGGCGCTGTCGGGATAGTTTTCCAGCGTGTCGGGGGTGTCGCAGCAGACGATGCGGCGCAGGATGGTGTCGGCGTACTGCGCGGCCAGCGGGTTTTCGCTGGTGACCTGTGCCGCCAGACTGTCGGCGGGGGCGGTGTCGGCGCGGCGGTTGGCCTTGCGCAGGCCCGGGGTGTCCAGCAGGCTGATGGGACCGACCTTATCCTTCAGCGCCACAAAAGCGCTCTTTGCGGCGGCATAGTGGGCGGGCGGCACAAGGATATCGAACCGGCGGTCGCCCAGACAGGCTTCCACGCAGTCCTGCCAGCTCTCATCCTCCACGTTCAGCAGCTCACAGAAGATGCGGGCGTCCGGCTCCATGCCACGGCTTTTCAGCTCGGCATTCACGGCGTCCCGCACCCGGGTGGCGGCGTCCCCGTGGGGGTACACCCACTTGCCGCCGGATACGGCATCCAGCTCGGCGCGTTTCTCGGTCTGCTGCCGCTGCAGGGCGGCGGTGTGCTGGCGGGCGGCAAAATAGGCTTCCTCCAGCGGCTTTTCCTGTGCGGTCAGCCAGTCGGTCAGGGCGGGCAGGGTGTCCGGGGTCAGGTCTGCCAGCTTCTGCCCGGCCGCAAAGCCGCTGCGGCGCAGCACAGCCAGCAGGTTGCCGGTCTTTTCGGCGGCTTTTTCGGCGGTGTCGGCGCGGCGGGCGGCGGCATCCAGTGCGGTCTGCCGGTGCGCCAGTTCCTCGCTGAGGGCATCCAGTGCGCGTCCCTCGCCGCTGGCACCGGCGGCGCTGTGGGCGGTCAGGTAGGCGCGGCGGGCCTCCGCTTCGGCGGTCTTGGCCTCAGCGTAGCGGGTGCGCAGCGTTTCCTGCTGGCGGCGTCCTGCGTCTACCCGCTCCTGCCAGACGGCCTTTTCCCCGGCATCGGCAGCAGCCCGCGCCAGCAGGGCGGCACCCCGGTTCACAAGGGCTTCGGTCTGTTTTTCGGTGGCTTCGCGGCCATAGCGCACGATCTCGTCCAGCGCATCGGCGCGGGTCTGGGCTTCCGCCAGAACGGCGTGCAGGTTTTCCAGCTCCAGGCGGTCACCCTGCAAGGCTTCCAAGTCCAGTTCCGGCTGGGGTAGGATGTACTGGTACAGAAACTCCCGGAAGTTCGGGATCTCGTCCATGCTGGTGCCCATCTGGAACACCTCGTTGAACTTTTTGCCCAGCGGGCTGGCTGCGCGTCCGATGCCCAGTGCGCGGCAGATGCGGTCCCGCGCTTCGCTGGGGCTGCGGGTGTAGGAAAGCCGCCCCTCGGCGGGCTTGAAGTCCTCCTTGGCGCTGGGCGCACCGGTGCGCGGGTCGATAAAGGGCAGCTGTTCCAGCGTGATGCCGTCCTCGGAGATATACCACGTCTGGTCGCCGGGGTGCAGCTCCTGCATGGGACCTTCGGACTCCACACGCACCGCGATGACAAAGCTGGTGTGCTTTACGCTGTCCCAGAACTCCGCCCCGATATACGCCACGGTATGCCCCGGGCGGCGGTAGGCGTTTTCGCCGCGCTGCTTGGCGTGGACAGAGCCTTGCAGGGTGCGGCCGCTTTTCTTATTGCCCAGCGCATTGAAATTGCGGTTGGTGGTCAGGCAGTAGCGAATGGCGTCCAGAATGGTGGTCTTGCCCACGGCGTTCACGCCGATCATATAGGTCAGGCGGGCGCAGTCGAAGGTGGTATTTTCAAAGTTGTGCCAGTTGATAAGTTTCAGGCGCTTGAGTTCGATCATGCTTCACCCTCCCCTGCTTCGGTGTCTGCGCCCTCCGGGCGCTCGTACAGACCAAGCTCGGTGCGGGTGCGGGCGCTCTCGGCGGCGGCATCCGCAAGGTCGGCGTCCGGCAGCGCCAGCAGCACCGTGGGGAACACCTCGATGCGGCTGTCCAGCCCGGAGAGCCGTCCCACCGGACGCGCCAGATTGTACCGGCGCAGGGTGCGCATGAGCTTTTCCAGCGTTTGCTGATCCAGCTTGCGGGGCAGGTTCATCTTTTGCAATTCGGCCTGTACTTCTTCTACGGTCACCAGCACCTCGTCCGCGCTGGCGGCAAGGCTTTCCCGCTTTTGCAGGTACAAAAGCCGCAGCACCAGCAGCAAAATGCTTTCGTACTTGAGCAGCCGTGCCTGACTGCCCTCGTGCTCGTTGACCAGCGCCGCCGCCTGCATGGGTGCGGGGTACAAAAGCACCGCGTAGCCCAAGGGTTTGAACACCGCACGCACCTCGTTGAGGTGATCCTGAATATACAGATATTTTGCCCGCTGTTCCTCTACGCAGCCCAGCACGAAGCAGTGGTTGAGCAGATAGTTTGCGGTCTCTTCCAGCAGATCAATGGTTGCCATCCGTGTTTACCTCCTTGCGGCGGGTCAGGACAAAATCCTGAAACCGGAAGCCGCCGCGCTCCACCCAGTTTCCGGTCAGGGTGATCTCATACTCCCGGTGCGGCGACTGGGAATAGGTGTGCAGGCCGATGATGCCTGTAAAGTCGTTCGGGTATTCCTCCACAAGGGTGGAGGCGTTCACCTGCCCGCGGGCGGCAAGTGCCTGCCGCGCCAGCAGCGCCACGTTTTCCTCGGTGACGGCAAGGCGGGCGTAGTCCAAAAGCAGCTGCTGCTCCTGCCGCAGCCGGTCGGGGTCAAGGGGCTCGGTGCGCACCGGGGCAAGAGGTGCTTCGGTGCGGGGCGCGGCGGGGGGATACAGCGGCTTTGTGCCGAACACTGCCGCCGGATACAGGTGCAGCCGCGCTGCCACCGGGCCATCGTCCGGTTCAAACAGCTGCTCCGGGCTGCGGATGTCCTCCGCATAGCGGCGCAGCAGGGCGGTGACGCTGCCCTGCGCCGAGCGGTCGCTCAGCAGCAAAAACTGTGCCCGCTGCACCGCACGCTTGCGGTAGCGGATGTGGCTGGCATCGATTTCCTTCATCAGGGTGCTCATCTCTTCCAGCGCGTCCCGCTGCTGCTGGATAAGGGCACGCACCCGGGGTGCAGCCTCGCCGGGGGCGCAGCGCTCCACTCGGGCGTAATCCAGCGCTAAGCGCGGCAGCTGGTTCTGCTCGCAGTCGTCCAGTTCTTCTTCCAGATAGGCGCGGTAATTAAACAGATTATCGCTGGTTTTAAAGCGATGGTACGCCGCCGCCACCACCTTTTCCTCGTACTGATCGAACAGTTCCAGCACCTCCTGTGGGGTGCGGTTATGGGTCAGGCGGTCGATGTAATGCCCGATGGAAGCGTTGAGGGCGCGCAGGGACTTGTTCAAAGTTTCAAGGTCTGCCGCCACCTCCCGCAGCACGTTCTCGTAGGGGCTTTTTTCCTGTCCGATGCTGCCCAGCAGCTGCCACGCCTTGTACAGCTTGCCGGTGTAGGTGACCACCCGGGGGTTCAGGATCTCTTCCAGCGCATCCAGCAGCGGGGTGACCTCCGGCATAAAGGCAAGGGTCGGCTCGCTCTCATAACTGCCGGGCTGCTCCTCCAGCCAGCCGGTGCGGCGCAGACGCAGCAAAAAGCCCACCGCCAGCGTGTGGGGGTCGCGGGTGGGCTGCTCGTCCTCATCGCCCGCACCGTCGGCGTCCAGCGCCAGCGGCTTTGCCAGCGCAGCAAAATAATCCTCGGCACGGGAGACGGCTTCGGCGCGGGAAATGCTGTAATCTGCCGTATGGCGGCACTCCTCCCAGAGCAGCAGCAAAAGCTCTGCATAAAACGCCCGGTTGGGCCCCGCCAGCGGGCGGAACAGCCGTGGGCTGACCAGTTCAAACAGCTGCATGGAAACGTCCTTTCTGTGTGAGTTCGATACCCTTTTATTGTACCACAGCGGGCGGGGTTTGTCACAAAAAGGCGAAAAAAAGCCAACCCTCTCAGTCTCGCTACGCTCGCCAGCTCCCCCGAAGGGAGAGCCAAGGTCTAAGGCTCATTGCTAAAGTATTAGGCATAATGGGGAAGTTTCCGGCATAGCCCAAAGGCGTCCCCTTGGGGGAGCTGGCGAGCGTAGCGAGACTGAGGGGGTATTTTGTACGCAAAAAGCCCCGGAGAGCGGGTGCTCCTCGGGGCGGGTGCAAGCTTTAAGAAACTGCGCTTATTCGCTGACCATAAAGAGAATCAGAGTATATGCCTTCTGCTTGGTAACGGTAACGCCAAACTTGGCCGGGTGCTCAACACCAGCAGCATACAAAATACTGAAAATGCCGTCCATATCTTTCTGAACTTTAGCGGTCAGGCTCTCCTTGGTGACTTCCTCATTTTTCAGGAACTTCATTTCCACCACTGCAACCTTTTTGCCGTTCCTTGCCTCATCAAAAATCTCATCCATCTCAGTCACTGCTTTCTCGAAAGCCTGCCTGTCGTTAGCAATTGTAGCATCATATTCCTTAACCTTGGAAGGCAGGCACTTCTCGCTGATCGCAGTCAGGGCGGCGTCCTCAGTCAGATTCAGCTTTGCGCCCTTGCCCAGCTCCACGGTCCATTCGGCAACGCTCTTTTCCAGTGCTTCATCACGGGTCACAGGGGTGCTGGGCGTACCGCCGCAAGCGGTGAGCATTGCCAGTGCCATGATGCCGACCAGAAGAACAGCCGCAAGACGTTTCATCTTTTTCATGTTAGGTTCCTCCAAATAAAAAATTTACAGACTTTATCCGCGCCCCAAAAGCCCGGACTGCCTATGCTCATTTTACAGCTCCCTGCCTGCCGCGTCAATGTACAGACTCCCTATATTTTCCAGTTATTTTTGAGCAGATACGTCAGTTCGTTGGATACAAAAAGCCCCGGGGAGCGGGGTGCTCTCCGGGGCAAGGTGTGATTCAATTACTGTGCAAATCAAACTTTCATTCCAATGCCGATGGCAACATAGGTCTTGCCGCCGATGGTCTTTGCGCCAACACCCAGCGCGGTAAGCTCGATGGTCTTACCACCACTGGCTGCGAGTTTCTGAATAGTGTCCCAAGTGAGCTTCAGGGTAGCAATGTTTGTTGCATCCGGCGTAATATTCTCTGCCTTGTCCACTTCGTAGTAGAACTTCACATACTTTTCGCCGGTGGACTGCGTCGGGTCGAAGCAGACCATTACCTGATTCTGAGTTGTTTTAGTAGGCTGTTCTGCTTTCCAAAGTGCTGTATTGCTCAGAGTCGGTGCGCCGCTTACCTCTTGGATGTAATTGACAGCCAGCTTCTTGATGGCAGCATCGTTATTGAACTCCGTACCAAAAGCCTCATTCAGTTTTGCCATATAGGCCCGCTCGACCTTATTCTCAAACTCCGAACTGTTGGTGCCGCTGCCGCCACTGCAAGCGGTGAGCACTGCCAGTGCCATGATACCGGCCAGAAGAACGGCCACAAGACGTTTCATCTTTTTCATGTTAGGTTCCTCCAAATAAAAAATTTACAGACTTTATCCGCGCCCCAAAAGCCCGGACTGCCTATGCTCATTTTACAGCTCCCTGCCTGCCGCGTCAATGCACAGACCGCCTATATTTTCCAATTATTTTTGTGCAGATACGTCAATTTGTTGGATACAAAAAGCCCCGGAGGGCGGGTGCTCTCCGGGGAAAGAAAGGACTGATGATTCTTTACTTATTTGTGGTAGTTGGGGTTCTTGACCTTGAACGCAATTGCCATGTAGCTATGCTTGCTATCTCCCTTGACAACAACGCCAATGTCTGTCCAAGCGCCATTCTGGTTGATATTGACATTTGTATCGGTATTGACCTTCTTCGAGATCTCGTTCAGAATGAGACCCAGTATCGTATCCTCATAGGAGAAGTTCGTCGCCACGAGAACCGTCAGATACTCTTTGTCCTTACCCTTTACTTCGCCGCCAAGAACGAACTTATAACCAAAGATGCTGCCAGAAGCATTGATCTTCTCATCCAAGAACTTTTCTGCTTCAGCCTTCAGGGCTTTGTTATTATCTACGCTTGCAGCGCTGGTGCTGTACTTGCCCAAAACCTTAGTCTCAGCCGTTGTGTCCTCTTTCAGATTGCTGCCATTGCCGCCGCCAGAACAGGCGGTGAGCATCACCATAGCCATTACACCTGCCAGCAGCAGGGCTACGAATTTTTTCAGGTTCTTCATAAGGGTATCCCTCCAATCAGCTTGTTTGTGGTTATGTTTCTTTTTTCTCGAAAGGCCTTTCGCAACCATCGTTGCCTTTCTGCCCTGATTATATCCGACAGGCGACGTTTTTGTCAATCGGGAATATCGCTAAACTTCCTGAAGCAGTTTCGTGAAAAACGATGAAAACAAGCGGGATTTGTTGCAGTTCTGGTATATTCTGAAATCAATTCTGTCGACAGTCTACGGAATCTCCGTTTCCCTGCTCCGGCGGCGGGGTTTTGCCGGGTGCGGCGCTGCTTAAATTTGGATATATGTTGTGCTAGCAGGCGTTAACTCCCTCAGACGCGGCTTGCGCCGCGCCAGCTCCCTCTGGGAGGGAGCCAACCCTCTCAGTCAAAGCCTGACGGCTTTGCCAGCTCCCCCGAAGGGGGGAGCTTTGTCGGCGCAAATCGGCAGATGCAAAAAGCTCCCCCTGAGAGGAAAGACTTCCCCCGGTCGGGGGAAGATGTCGCGCGGCGACAAAAGGGGGAATCTGGCGAGCGAAGCGAGACTGAGAGGGTATTCCCCCATTATTTTGCCTTTTTACACATTTTCACCACGTTTTTGTGGTAAAATCATGTCCGAATTGAAACGAACTTGGAGGAAGTACCCATGCAACACTGTCCCGCCCGCGCGGCACAGCGGCTGGCGGCGGCAGTTCTGGCGCTGGTTTTGCTGCTGTGCGCCTTTTTGCCCCGTGCCCACGCCGCTGCGCTGAAAGAGAAAAACGGCATCCGGCTGCTCAGCTTCGACACCAGCCACATTCTTTCCATCGGCAACCAGACCTCCGGCAAGTGCAGCCTGTATGCGCTGCGCTACGCCCGCACCATTCTGGACGGCAAGGTGTGCTCCGGCAGCGGGATGTGGTCGAACGGGGCAGTGTGGTCGGCAGCGGGCTACACCGGGTACTCCGGCACCCGCGCCGAGTGCCTGAAAAAGCTGTACAGCGAGCTTTCCGCCGGGTATCCGGTGATCGTGCACCTGAAAAACACCACGGTCAGCGGGGTAAAGCGCCACACGAACCGCACCTCTACTTATGAGTACCACCTGACCGGCTCCGGCTGGGACGAGGTGAACTACCCCCACATTGCCACCAGCAGCACCTACGGGCACTGGGTGTGTGTGGCGGGCATCTCCCCCACCGCCGACCCGGAAAACCTGACCGAGAGCGACTTCTACGCCCTCGACCCCGCCCGGGTAACGGCAAATGGACGGCTTGCCGTCACCCGCCTGCTGGACGATACCCTGTGGGTGGAAAACTCCCCCCTCAAGGTGCTGGGGTAAAAGCGGAATTATTCTTTATAGAACAAAATCGGGCAGTCTGCGGACTGCCCGATTTGTATTTTTACGCGAGGGGTTTGGAACGAACCCTCTCAGTCTCGCTACGCTCGCCAGATTCCCCCTTTTGTCGCTGCGCGACATCTTCCCCCGACCGGGGGAAGTCTTTCCTCTCAGGGGGAGCTTTGTCAGCGCAAACCGACAGATGCAAAAAAGCTCCCCCTTTCGGGGGAGCTGGCAAAGCCGTCAGGCTTTGACTGAGAGGGTCCGCCTGACAGCCATTCCAAATTGTCTTTCTTAATATCCCTTCACCGAGAACCCGCGCTCCCACGGGTCGGGCGGGATGTCCTTCTGGCGGATGCCGGTGATCTGGATATAGTCGCTTTTCTGGATCATGGCAAACAGGGACATGAACTTATCCGGGTCGCCCTGCACTTCCAGCGTCACGCTGCCATCGTCCTCGTTCTGCGCCCAGCCGGTCAGGTCAAGGGTCTGCGCGGCGTACCGCGCCCGGTAGCGGAAACCTACCCCCTGCACCTGTCCGGTGATGATGTAGCGCCGCCGCACCGTGCCTTCCGGCAGTGCGGGCGGGGTGCGATCCTTTTTGGAAAGAAAATCAAACACGGCAGTGTTCCCCCTTCGGGGGAATGATGTACTGTGCTGCGCGCAGTATGATGTGCTTCGCAATGATGTTCCGGCTGCGCCGGAAATGATGCAGCCGCCTGCGGCGGCAATTGTGCCGCAAGGCACACATCATTTGCCCGCAGGGCAACATCATTTCCCGCAGGAAACATCATGCCGTGCCGCAGGCACGGTGCATCATTCCCTTACAGTTCCTGATAAGCGGTCATCAGGGCGGGGATGAACTGCTTTTTGCGGCTCACCACGCCCGGCAGCGTCCAGCTGCCATCAGCGTCGGGCTGGATGTCGAAGCCATCCGTCAGCACCCCGGCGGCGTAGCGTCCGTTGCAGATGACCACGCTCTCTTCCTTGGGCACGTCGGTCAGCAGCATGTAGATGTCCTCCACGTTCTGCTTGTTGCGTGCTTCCTCGAGATAGGGCTTCAGCAGCGCCTCGGCGGCGGTCAGGTTCTTGCGGGTCATGTAGCTGCCCTGCGCCACGCCAAAGCGGATATCGCCGCACATGAACACCTTGAAGTCCTGCAAGAACACTTCCTCGGCGGTCTTGCCGTCCAGCTTTTCGCCGGCCTCAAACATCTCGTTGGCAAACTCGTTGATGTCCACCCCGGCGATCTTTGCCAGACGGTTGGCGGCGTTCACGTCGATGGGGGTGCAGGTGGGGCTGCGGAACACCAGCGTATCCGAAAGGATGGCCGCCAGCAGCAGACCGGCGGTCTTTTGCGGGATGGTCACGCCGTTTTCATCGTACATCTGGGTGACGATGGTGGCGGTGCAGCCCACCGGCTGGTTGCGGAAGTACACCGGGCCGCTGGTCTCCAGACTGCCGATGCGGTGGTGGTCGATGATCTCCAGAATCTCGGCCTGATCGAAGCCCTCCACCGCCTGTGTGGCCTCGTTGTGGTCCACCAGAATGATGCGGCGCTTGCGCAGGTTGATGATGTTGCGGCGGCTGATCATACCGCAGTACTTGCCGTCTGCATCCAGAATGGGGAAATACCGGTGGCGCACCTTTGCCATCACGCGGGTGACGTCTGCCACCGGGGTGACGAGGGTGAACTTCATGATATTGTCCCGGGTCATGTAATAGGAGATGGGCGCACACTGGCTGATGAGCTTTGCCGCCGCGTAGGTATCGCAGGGGGCGCTCATAATGGCTACGCCGGTCTCGGCGGCGATATGCTGGATGGTGCGGCCTACCTTTGCGCCGTTGCAGATGATGATGAGAGAAGCTTCCTTCTCGATGGCGCAGAGCTGGCTTTCGTAGCGGTTGGTCAGGATGACGATATCGCCCTTTTCCATGCTGCTTTCCAGCATTTCCGGGGTGGCGGTGCCGATGCGGATGTGACCGGTGGTGCACACTGCGTCCTCGCTGCCCACCACCATGGTGGCGCCCAGCGTTTCCAGAATATTGCGGTAGCTGGTGCGGCTCTTGGCAAGGATGCCGGTGTCGAACAGGTCCATGTTGGCGGTGGCGATATCCTTCACCGTGATGACGCCCTGCAATTCGTCATCCTCGCTGGTCACGGGGAGGGTGTCGATCTTCTGGTCGCGCATGATCTCCCACGCCTTGCGCAGGCTGGTGGAGCCGGGGATGCCGGGCACCTGCCGGTAGTCCACGTCCCGAATTTTAGGGTTGACATCGGTGCACATCCGGGGCGGCGTGACCCCGAACTTTTTCAGCACAAATTCCGTTTCCTGATTCATTTTGCCCGCACGCCGGGCCTCGCAGACCAGATCGCTGGTCTTGTTTTTCAGCTCTGCATAGGCAATGGCAGAGCAGATGGAGTCGGTGTCCGGGTTGCGGTGCCCGATGACCACGACCTTGTGCGCAGTTTGCTGCATACTTTACCCCCTTATGGGTCTTTACCTTCTTATCATATACCAAAGCAGCGCCCCTTTCCTGCACAGCGGGGCGGGCTGCAACCTTATTTTAACACAACTGTGCCCATGGGTAAAGGGCACGAAACGCGGCGGGCTGTTGCTTTTTGACACTTTCTTGTATACAACCTCTTGCATTTCGACAGCTTCCGCTGTATGATAGAAGCATTCGAGCTTTTTTGTCATTTGCAACGGAGGACAGCATGAAATCGTCCAAATTCACATCCACTCCCCTGTTTCCACGGCAGGCGCTGGTGGCGCTGCTGCTGCCGCTGATCGCGGAGCAGGCGTTAAGCGTGACCATCGGTCTGGCGGACACTTTGATGGTGTCCTCGGTGGGCGAAGCCGCCGTGTCCGGCGTGAGCCTTGTGGACAGCTTCAACACCCTGATGATCCAGATCATGAGCGCACTGGCCACCGGCGGCGCGGTGGTCACCAGCCAGTACATCGGCCATCAGGAGCCCAAAAACGCCAAGGCGGCCGCTGCGCAGATTTTATTCGTGCTGTCCAGTTTCAGTGTGCTGGTGGCAGCGGTGGTCATCGGCGGGCGGCACGCCATCCTGCGGGGCATCTTCGGCTCCATTGATGCGGACGTGATGCACTACGCCGAGACCTATTTTCTGCTTTCGGCGCTGAGCTATCCCTTCATTGGCCTGTACAACGCCGGTGCGGCCCTGTTCCGGGCCCAGGGCAACAGCAAGATCAGTATGCTGTCCAGTCTGGTGATGAACGTGGTGAATATCGGCGGCAACGCGGTGCTGATCTATGGCTTCGGCATGGGGGTCATGGGCGCAGCGCTGGCAAGCCTTGTGTCCCGCGCCATTGCCTGCGCGGTGGTGCTGTATCTGCTGCAAAAGCCGGGCTGCGCCCTGCGGGTGGACAGCCTGCGGGCGATGGCACCGAACGGCGGGCTGATCCGGCGCATCCTGCGGGTGGGCATCCCCGCCGGTATCGAGAACGGCATGTTCCAGATCGGCAAGCTGTCGGTCTCCAGCCTGACCTCCACCCTTGGCACGGCAGCCATTGCCGCCAACGCGGTAGCCAATACCACCACCACTTTCCTGAACATCCCCGCCAATGCCGTGGGCATGGCTGCCCTGACCGTGGTGGGCCAGTGTCTGGGTGCAGGCGAAAAGGAGCAGGCAGTGTACTACTCCCGCCGCCTGATGCTGACCGCCTACTGCGGCGCGTGGGTGATGAACCTGTCGGCCTTCTTCTTCGCCAACCGGTTCGCGGTGTCTCTGTTCAACCTCTCGCCGGAAGCGCAGGCCATGGCACTGGACATCATGGTGTGGTTCAACATCGTTTCCCTGTTCGTGTGGCCGTCCAGCTTTACCCTGCCCAACATCCTGCGCGCTGCCGGTGACGCCCGGTTTACCATGACCGTGAGCATCGTGTCCATGTGGGCGTTCCGGGTGGGCTTCTGCTATCTGGTCGTGCTGTGCTTCGGCGGCGGGCTGCTGAGCATCTGGATGGGGATGTATCTGGACTGGGTGTTCCGCTCGCTGTGCTTCTACCTGCGCTTCCGCCGGGGCAGCTGGCTGGAGCAGAGTGTGATCTGATAGTTACCCCCTCAGTCTTTGCTTCGCAAAGCCAGCTCCCCCAAGGGGACGCCTTTCGTAAAATCGGAAACTTTCCGGCATTGCCATAAGCCGTCCCCTTGGGGAAGGTGGATTGCCGCGCAGCGGCAAGACGGAAGGGGTTTTCTCTGGCATCCACCCCTTTCCCGGTCTGTGAAAGACCGGTGAAAACGGGGTGGATTTTTTCTTTTTGCAGGAAACCGCCGCTCTGATTCGTATTATCAACAGAAGATTGCTGGTATTTTTTACAGGTTCCACAAATTATTTTTTCAGCGCTTGACAAAGTTTTCACCTTTCGTTCTTGCAATCTTCATCGTTCGGGCGTATAATTTCTCAATGCTATCGAGTTCTGCTCTTCTGCAAAAGGAGGCTATTCTATGAAACGCAGCTGGCTTGCGCGCCACCCGGTCGGGTTCATGGCGCTGTATTCTATATTTTATCTTTCCGTTTTTCACTATCTGGAGGCAAACGTCCCCCTGCGCAGTATTCTGGTGCACTGCCGTCTGGACGATCTGATCCCCTTCTGCAAATATGCGGTGATCCCCTATTTTGCATGGTTTGTGTGGATCCCCTTCACCCTGTTCTATCTGCTGTGGAAAGCCCCGCGGGAGGACTTCTGGCGGCTGTGCCTGCCGCTGTTCTCCGGCATGACCATTGCACTGGCCTGCTACGCGGTGCTGCCCACGGCGCTGGACCTGCGCCCCTACTGGGTGCCGGGCAGCGACGTCTTTGCGCAGACTGTGCGCTTTTTGTACCGCACCGACACCGCCACCAACGTCTGCCCCTCCATCCATGTGTTCAACTCGGTGACGCTGCTGCTGGCGTACTACCGCAGCCGCATTTTTGATGCGCCCCGCCGCCGCTGGATGCGTCCCGCAGCCGCTGTGCTGTGCGTTTCCATCGTCTGCTCCACCGTGCTGCTCAAGCAGCACAGCTGCATTGATGTAGCCTTGGGTGCGCTGCTGGCACTGGTGCTGGACAGCGCCTTTACCGCCGTCGAGCGCAGCCAGCTGCCGCAGGTGCGGAGAGCATAAAACTCTTTTTTCGGCAGCGTGGGACGATTTGAAATGCCCTCCGCGCTGCTCTGGGCATAATCAGCGGAATTATCGTTTTTATTTTGGCTTCCAAAAAGTCTGCGGACTTTTTGGAAGCCTTTTTTCACGGGTGGGGTCGTAAAAGAACCCTCTCAGTCACGCCTTATGGCGTGCCAGCTCCCCCGAAGGGGGGAGCTTTGTCGGCGCAAACCGGCAGATGCAAAAAGCTCCCCCTTTCGGGGGAGCTGGATGCGAACGCAGTGAGCAGACTGAGAGGGTTCTCTTTCAGAATAGCCCCTCGGGCAGGCAGATATCCTGCTTGGGGACTTTCGTCCACGCAAAGTCCGGCACAAGGCTTTCCGGGGTGCGGGGCGCAGGCTCCGGCTGCAAGCCGTAGGCATAGGCCAGCTTGCCGATGATCTCCGGGGCGGTGTATTTTGCCCGCAGGTTTTCAAGGCTCTGGTCGCCGTCCCGCTTGGACAGCCGCCGCCCGTCCGCCGCCAGCAGCAGCGGGCAGTGGGCAAAGCGGGGCGGCTGCAGGCCCAGCAGCCGGTACAGGTACAGCTGCCGCGCCGTGGAGGACAGCAGGTCTGCCCCGCGCACCACCTCGGTAACGCCCATGCGGGCATCGTCCACCACCACCGCCAGCTGATAGGCAAACACCCCGTCTGCCCGGCGCAGATAGAAGTCGCCGCAATCCCGCAGCAGGTTCTCCGTGTGGGTGCCCATGCAGCCGTCCGTAAAGGTGATGGCCTCGTCCGGCACCATCAGGCGGTAGGCAGGGGCTTTCTTTTTGCGCTTTTCCGCGATCTCTTCCGGCGTCAGTCCCCGGCAGGTACCCGGGTAGATGACGTTGCCGTCCGAGGTGTGGGGTGCGCTGGCGGCGTGCAGCTGGGAGCGGGAGCAAAAGCAGGGGTACACCAGCCCCCTCTGCTCCAGCTTGCGGTAGCTTTGGGTATAGATGTCCCCGCATTCGCTCTGGTAATAGGGCGCGTGTGTGCCGCCGGTGCTGCCGCCCTCGTCCCATGTAAGCCCCAGCCATGCAAGGTCCTGCTCCAGCAAGTCGGCGTAAACGCGGGGGCAGCGCTCGGCGTCCAGATCCTCGATGCGCAGCACGATGCGCCCGCCCTGACTTTTTGCGCTGAGCCATGCCAGCAGGCTGCACGCCAGATTGCCCAGATGCAGCCGTCCGCTGGGGCTGGGCGCAAAGCGCCCGGTGACCGGGCGGTTTTGGGATACAGGGACTTGGTTTTGCATGGGTGTGCTTCCTTTCGCTTTTACTGGTTTTTTCTCATTATAAGCCCTAGCTGTGCAAAGGTCAATGCGCATAAAAAAGCCGCCGCAGGCGGCAATGCCTGCGGCGGCTGTAAGGTCGGCTGCTCAGTGCAGCTCCGGCCAGTAGCCCTTGTTGGCTTCGATCATGTCGTCCAGAATGGCCTTGGCAACGCTCATGCTGGGCACAGTCTTGTTCAGGGTGAAGGCCTGCAGCACCTTCTCGTAGCTGCCTTCCACGCAGCCCTCTACCAGCAGCTTTTCGCTGTTGAGCTGCTGCATCATCAAGCCCTGCTGGAACAGCGGGATGTTGTCCCGGGCAATGACCTCCGGGCCGTTTTTGCCGATGTAGGCGGGCAGCTCCACCATTGCGTCATAGGGCATATTGGGGATCGCACCACGGTTCTCGGTGATGATGAGGAAGCGTGCCTTGGTGTCGTTCTTCAGCGCAGCGGAAAGATCTGCGATCCAGTCGCCGTGGCTGCCGGCATAGAAGGTGTTGGCGTCCACCTCGCCGGTCTTGAGGTAGTGGTCGATGCCGTCGAACAGGTTCTTTTCGCGGGTCTCCTCCACCTCGTTGGCGCGGGTGTGGTTCGGGTCCGAGTGCTCCACGAACTCCTTGGCCTGCAGATAGTAGTTCAGGTAGGTGTTGGGCAGATACTCCGGGAAGTTTTCCATGATCTCGTACTCGCCCTTCCACACATAGTACCAGCTGCCCTTGGTGTGGCGGTTCTGGCTGCCGGAGGAGGTCAGGGCGCCCATGCCCTTGAGGTAGCTTTCCGGCAGAAGGATCTTGTTCTCCTTGATGTAAGCGCGCAGCTTGGGCATCAGATCCTCGCCGCGGTACTGGATGGAGGTGAACCAGCCGAAGTGGTTCAGACCAAAGTAATCGTAAACGATCTCCTTCTTGTTCTGGATGCCCATGGCAGCTGCCACCACGTCAATGATGGCGATGGGCATATCGCAGATGTTGATGATCCGTGCCTTCGGGCGCAGCTTGCGGCAGGCTTCGGATACGATGGCGGCGGGGTTGGAGTAGTTCAGGATCCAGTAGTCCTTCTTGGCATACTTTTCCACGTCGTCGATCAGCTTGATCATGGGGAAGATGGTGCGCATTCCGTAGGCCATGCCGCCGCAGCCGCAGGTCTCCTGTCCCACGCAGCCGTGGCGCAGGGGGATCTTTTCGTCCTGCTCCCGCATGGCGTAGCCGCCCACGCGCATCTGGGCAAACACAAAAGAGGTATCCGTGTAAGCCTCCTGCACATCGGTGGTGACCACCAGCTTGATGTCGGTATTCAGTTCCTTGTGCAGGACCCAGTCCACCACAACGGCAACCTTGTCCTGCCGCTCCTTGTTGATGTCGAACAGACGGATCTCGTCCACTTCCAGTTCTTCCCGGCGCAGGGCGATGGATTTGACGATACCGGCGGTAAAAGTACTACCGCCGCCAGCAATGGTAATGACCATAGTATAAACGCTCCTTTTTTGTATTTTTCAGGTTAGCCCGGCGCAATCCGCCGGGGCGCGGTAAAACGGTTTACTGGTTTTCCAGCTGTGTCTCCACGGCACGCTTGATATCGGCTACCTGCAGACCGTAAACGATCTGGATATCGGTACCCTTTTTCACGATGCCGCTGTTCGGCAGCTTGTTGATGGCAGCTTCGTCCAGCTTTGCGGGGTCCTTGATGTTTACCCGCAGGCGGGTGAAGCAGTTGTCCACCGACAGGATGTTCTCCTTGCCGCCCAGACCGTCGATGACGCACTGCACCTCGGCAGCATTCTTCACGCTTGCCTTCTTGGCGGGGGCATCGCCCTTGGCGGTCTCGGTGCTCACCTCTTCCCGGCCGGGGGTGTGGATGTTAAAGGCCTTGATCAGCAGGGTGAACACCACAAAGTACACTGCGATCTGGCACAGCGCCAGCAGGTACAGGGTGGGATAGTTGGTCTTATCTGCACCGGCAGAGAGGTTCATCAGCACCGAGCCGAGGAGGTTGGTGGTAAAGCCGGTGACATGGAAGATGTGCAGCAGCACGATGAACAGGCCGGAGATGCAGGCGTGTGCCACCCACAGGATGGGGGCAGTGAAGCAGAACATGAAGTCCAGCGGCTCGGTGATGGAAGCCAGAGAGGCGGTAAAGGCCAGCGGCACCAGAACGGCAGCGGTCTTTTTGCGGTTCTCCTTGCGGGCGCAGAAGATGAAGGCCGCCACGATGCCAAAGTAGCCGAAGGTCTTGGTGAAGCCGGTGTACATCCACACGATGCCGTCCGAGAAGGGCAGACCCATGCTGTACTCCATCATCATGACGATGTAGGAGCCGGTGTAGGTGGCATCGCCCACGGTCAGGCTGTTGCCCAGTGCAGAGAACTGGAAGGGGGTGTAGATGAGGTGGTGCAGACCGGTGGGGATGAGGAAGCGCTCCAAGAAGCCGTACAGGAACAGGCCGAAGTTGCCGGAGGTGGCGATCAGATCGGTCAGTGCGCTGATGACGCTCTGTACCGGCGGCCAGAAGAAGCAGGAGCCAAAGCCGAACAGGATGGAAAAGACCACCATGCAGGTAAAGGACCAGCGGTTGCCGGAGTAGATCTGGGTGATGATGCCCTTGAACTGCTTTTCACAGGTGCGGTTGTACACCCAGCCGCAGACCAGACCCAGCAGGATGCCGCCGAACACACCCATATCCACCGTCTGGATGCCGAACACGGTGGACTGACCGGTGCCGTACAGACCCACCATCGGGTCAGGCTCTGCCAGCATACCCAGCTGGGTCAGGGTGACGTTGCCGGCGGTCAGGTACATAAAATAGCTCATCAGGCCGATGATGGCAGCCTGCTGCTTGTTCTTTTTGGCCAGCGCCGCTGCGATGCCCACGCAGAACATCAGGCTGAGGTTATTGATGATGACCATGATGCAGTTGTAGATCAGCTGTCCCAGCAGCTTGATGGGGGTCCACTGCAGAACGGGGATCATCGCACTAAGGCTTGTGCTGGTAAGCAATGCGCCCAGCACAAGGATCAGGCCTGCTGCCGAGATATACGACAGCGGTGAGAGCATGGCTTTGGAGAACTTTTCCAAGCCATTCATGACTTTTTCTTTCATCGTGTAATACTCCTCACTTTTTGACTTGACTGTTTTGGGGGATGATTTCTATTCCGCAGGGCTTCCGGACGCCCTGTTGAAACATTTTAACCAACGATCTTTTAACCAACGATCTTGGTCAGGTGGATGAGCAGATAGACCTGCTCCTGATGATCCAGCTCATAATCAAATTCCTGCCGCAGATAGGCATTGATGCGCTGCAAGCACACCTCGTTGCGGCTGTCGCGCTGCAAAAGCACCGTGTACATGGATTCCAGCCCGGCATCCTGCCACGGGGTGTGCCGCAGGATGCGCGCCGCCAGAAACTTGAGGTGCACGGTCAGGCGGGTGGTCTCAAGGCTTTCTTCCTCAAAGGTGCAGTGATAGGTGTCGCAGATGATCTCCTTGACCGCCTTGACGAACTTTACGGTATCGTAGGCCAGCGCACCGTCCGCCGCACCGGCTACCAGATGCAGGGCAATGTAGCCCGCTTCGTCCTCCGGCAGCTGTACGCCGCAGAACTGCCGAACAAGTTCCAGCGCCCTTTGCCCCACTGCGTACTCCTTCGGGTACAGCATCCGGGTCTCCGAAAGCATGAGGTTGGGCAGAAAGGTGCCCTTTTCCACGCGCTCCAGCGCAAAGCTGATATGGTCCACCAGCGAGATGGTGCTTTTGCTGCTGAGCAGGATGCCCTGCTCCTCTGCCGCCAGCGAGATGCGCTCGGCGGCCTGCATCACCTGCGGGGTAACGTTATCCAGCATCTTAAGGAACTTGGTCTGCAGTTCGTTCTGCACATAGTACACCTTGGAAACGCGGCTTTTGTCGATCACATCCCCCGGGCGGCGGCCAAACCCAAGCCCGTTGCCCACGAGAATGGCTTCCCTGCCGTCCGGCATGACCACCGACACCGCATTGTTATTGAATACCTTTACAGCCTGCATCGCCGCACTCCTCCGCTTCCATGCCGCAGCTTTTGTGAAAAAGAAAAAGGGCACAAGAACCAAAGGGATGCCGTTGCCGCCTTCCCTCTGATGCTCATGCCTGATCGAACAGTTACACGCACTGATAAATTCACTTGTCTGCTTTGATTATACGAGCCAGCGCAGAAAATGTCAATGCGTTGAACTGCCCGAAATTTAAGCCGCATTTTTGTATATCCTGCACAGGTCTGCTTGAAATTCGTCCTGCGCAGAACGATTGACAACGCCGTGCGCAAAACGTATACTTAGGGTGTAGATCCCGCTTCGCTCCGGCGGCTTGCCGGAGCACCGTTTACGGAGGTTTTTCTTATGACATCGAAATATATCCGTCCCCTTGCGCTGCTGCTGTGCGCCGCTTTGCTGGGCTGCCTGCTGGCAGCCTGCAACGGCTCTGCCGACAGCAGCCCCGCATCCAGCGCTGCACCCGCCTCGGACAGCGCATCCGCTTCCGGCAGCAGTGAGCTGCCCTCCTCCACCACAGAGGCCAACACCGGAGAGCTGAACCCCGGCAACTTTGATGAGAACTCGGTGTTCTCCATCACCGGCACAGAAAACGCCTTTGCTCCCTGTCTGGGCTGGGGGCCCGGGGTATCCGGCTGCTCTTTGAAATCGGTCATCGCGGCGGCATCGCTGCTGCACTGGGCCGAGGACGCGCGGATGTCCAGCCGCTCCCCGGAGGCCATTCAGGATGCCTTTTACAGCTGGTACGACAACCTGACCGATAACGAGCAGGAGGGCTTTGCCGAGGCATGGCCGATGATCAAGGACGCGGCGCTGGACCTGCTCAGCGACAAGGACAGCATGACCGAACGCATTGCGGACGCAGGGCTGGACGCTGACACCCTGCCCGGCTGCACCCTGAAAAACTGGCAGGCGCTGCAAACTGTGCTGGACGATATCGTGCCGGAGACGAACGGCGAAGCCTGAACCCAACCTTAACCTTTAAAAGCGCAATGGGGCGCTGACCGTGTGGTCAGCGCCCCATTGTGTCGTTATACCTTTTTCAGCACATACTGGCGGGTGCCCATGCCCACCTTCTCGGCCTGTTCAAGGGTGGCCTTCCACTCGATGTTGGGGTTGGAGTCCTTGAAGTTGTCGTGGTAGCAGTTCCAGCCCGGCTTTGCAAGGTTCGTGCTCAGCTGGCTGTTGGGCAGCGGGGCGGCATTCAGGCAGGCGTCCACGCAGGCCTGGTCCAGCGCCACCGGGTCGAAGGACGCAAAGATGCCGATATCCGGCAGGATGGGCGCATCGTTCTCGCCGTGGCAGTCGCAGTTGGGGCTGATGTCCTGCACCAGAGAGATGTGGAAGCAGGGACGGTCGTGGCAGACTGCGGCGGCATACTCGGCCATCTTGCGGTCCAGCAGCTCGTTGGCGCAGTCGTTGGGGGAATAGATGGCGTCAAAGCTGCAGGCGCCGATGCAGCGGCCGCAGCCCTTGCACTTGTCGTAGTCGATGATGGCCTTGTTTTCGGCGCTGTAAGTAATGGCGTCCGAGCCGCACTCCTTGGCGCAGCGGTGGCAGCCGCGGCACAGCCCCTCCTGCACGGCGGGCTTGCCGGCAGCGTGCTGCTCCATCTTGCCCGCGCGGGAGCCGCAGCCCATGCCGATGTTCTTGAGCGCACCGCCGAAGCCGGTGGCCTCGTGGCCCTTGAAATGGTTCAGACTGATGAACACATCCGCGTCCATGATGGCGCGGCCGATCTTGGCGGTCTTGCAGTATTCGCCGTTCGGCACCGGTACTTCCACCTCATCCGTACCGCGCAGACCGTCACCGATGATCACCTGACAGCCGGTGGTCATGGGCCAGAAGCCGTTCAGCTGGGCGCAGTTCAGATGCTCCAGCGCATTCTTGCGGCTGCCCGGGTACAGGGTGTTGCAGTCGGTCAGGAAGGGCATACCGCCCTGCTCCTTGCACAGGTCTGCCACCACCTTGGCGTAGTTGGGGCGCAGAAAAGCCAGATTGCCCAGCTCGCCGAAGTGCATCTTGATGGCCACGAACCGGCCGTCCATGTCGATGTCCTTGATGCCGGCGGCAATGCACACCCGGCGCAGCTTTTCCAGCAGGCTGGTGCCCACCGGACAGCGGAAATCCGTATAGTAAACTTTGGATGCTTCCATGGTGTTTTTCCTCCCATATCTTTCCGGCGGCGTCTGCCGCGCGGTCTCTCTTTTGTTCAGGCAATACCACATGATTCCAAGTGCCGATACGGCGAGCGAGGTGCGGCAGATGCTAAGCCAAAAGCGCAGATAATACTTTGTGTATTATCGAGCATTTTGGCAACGCAGATGCCGTGCCGCACACCGAGCCGCAGCGAGGCGCTTCGGAGCGCAACCGCCGCTTGCGGCGGCTCTTGGCGCGGAGATCCGCCGGAACGGTGCTTGAGCCGTCAGGCGGGAATTGTGCGGTACTGCCTTCAGTATAGCACACCCGGGCGAGCGGTGTAAACAGAAAATGGAGCAGCCCCGCTTTTGCTCTGCCCATTTTGGGGTTGACAGCCCTGCCCTGCGGTGTTATTTTAAATCGGTTCCAAAAAACGGAACGGATGTCAATCTACAGGAGTACTTTCTATGAACGATTTTGATACATTCCGGCGCGAAGCCGAAGCCGCCCTGCGGGTGGCGCTGCAATGGTTCTTTCTGGCGGTTCCCATGGGTCTGCTCTGCGGATTTCTGGGCACCTTGTTCCACCTTGCTGTCGAGCACGCCACCGAGCTGCGCGCCGCGCAGCCCTGGCTGCTGTTCCTTTTGCCTGTGGCGGGTCTGCTCATCAATGCCCTTTATAAGGTAACAAAGTGCGAGGGCGTGGGCACCAACAACGTCCTCCGCGCCGTGCAGAGCGGCGAGCCGGTCAGCATTCTGCTGGTGCCCGCCATCTTTCTGGGCACGGTGCTCACCCACCTGTGCGGCGGCTCTGCCGGCCGCGAGGGCGCTGCTTTGCAGATGGGCGGCAGCATCGGCTGGAACCTCGGCACCCTGCTGCGGCTCAAGGACCACGACCGCCGCACCGCCACCATCAGCGGCATGGCGGCGTTCTTCTCTGCCCTGTTCGGCACCCCGCTGGCGGCAGCCTGCTTTGCTATGATGGTGGAGGATGTGGGCCTGACCTTCACTTCTGCCTTTGTCCCGGCCTTTACCTCTGCCCTCATCGCCTACGGCTGCTCGCTGGTCTTTGGCATCGCACCCACCCACTTTGCCCTCACCGCGCCGGAACTGAATGTCCGCACCGCCCTGCTGGTCATCCTGCTTGGTGTGGCCTGCGCTGCCGTTTCCCGCCTGTTCTGCTACACCCTCCACTTCATGGAGCACACCGTGCCAAAGCTTCTCCCGAACCCGTGGGTGCGGGTCTTTGCGGGCGGCGTGCTGGTCATCGGCTTTTCCTATCTGTTCGGCGTGGGGCGGTATAACGGCGCGGGCATGAGCGTTATCACCGCTGCCGTGGAGCAGGGACAGGCGCTGCCGTGGGATTTTCTGTGCAAGATCTTCCTTACCGCGCTGACCCTTGCCTGCGGGTTCAAGGGCGGCGAGGTGGTGCCCAGCTTCTTTGTGGGCGCTACCTTCGGCTGTGTGGTCGGCCCGCTGCTGGGTCTGCCCGCCGAATTTGCGGCGGCGGTGGGGCTGGTATCCATCTTCTGTGGTGCTACCAACGCCCTGATCCCCTCCATCCTGCTGGGCTTTGAGTTGTTCAGCGGCGCCGGGCTGGAGCTCATCGCGCTGGGCTGCGGCATCTGCTATATGCTCTCCGGCCACCACGGCCTGTACAGCAGCCAGACCTTCGTCACCAACAAACTGCGCTCGGAGTATATGTCCCACAAGTGGCGCGTAAAGGTGAAAAAGGCGGAAGAGTGAGCGTTTGCAAACCCTCTCAGTCACGCCTGACGGCGTGCCAGCTCCCCCGAAAGGGGGAGCTTTTTTGCAGCTTCCGGTCAGTACAAATAAACCTCCCCCCTTCGGGGGAGGTGGCATCGCGCAGCGATGACGGAGAGGGTTCAGCCCGCCAAAAAAAAGAAGCGCACCATACAATAAGGGGCTGCTGCACCGAATGCCGTGCAGCAGCCCCTGTTATCATTATTAAACTTTTCTCTTATGCCAGCGCGGTGATGGCCGCCACAGCCAGCACGATGGCACCCAGCACGATGCGGTAGATGCCGAAGAACTTGAAGTCGTGGCGCTTGACATAGTCCATCAGGAAGCGGATCGCTGCAAGGCTGACCACAAAGGCCACAACGCAGCCCACCAGCAGCACAGCGACCTCGGTGCCGGTGATGGATACACCGGAAACCGCGAACTTGACTACCTTGAGCAGAGATGCACCCGCCATGACCGGGATGGCCAGATAGAAGGTAAACTCTGCCACACAGGCGCGGGAGAGCCCCAGCAGCAGACCGCCCACGATGGTAGCGCCGGAGCGGGAGGTGCCGGGGATGATAGCAAGGCACTGCCACACGCCGATCAGCAGCGCATCCCGGTAGCTGATCTGTTCCAGCTTTGTGACCCGGGGCGTGGTGCGGCGGTTCTCCACCACGAGGAAGAGCACGCCGTACAAGATCAGCATGGCGGCTACGGTGATGTAGTTATAGAAGTGTGCCTCCATCCAGTCGTCCAGCGGGCTGATGACCAGCACCGGCAGGGTGGCGGCTACCACCTTGAACCACAGGTTCCACACGCTGGGCTTGGAGATGACCTTGCCCTGCCGCAGCCCGAAGGGCCAGAGCTTATTCCAGAACAGCACCACCACGGCCAGAATGGCACCCAGCTGGATGACCACCCGGAACATGGACATAAACTCTTCACTGGCATTGAACTTGACGACCTGCTCCACAAGGATCATGTGACCGGTGGAGGAGATGGGCAGCCACTCGGTAATGCCCTCCACGATACCCATCAGGATCGCTTTGATGATCTCGAAAAACGTAATAAATCCCTCCTGCAGCACCCGTTGGATGCGTAGTTTTTTCAAAAGCAGTTCCAGTATACCATACTATGAGCCGCTGTGCATACAGATTATAGAAATTTTACCCCGGGCGCTGTATTTATCTGCCCCGGGAAATGTGCTATACTATAAAAATAAGAAGTCTGTCCGCTTTCTGCGCCCGGCGCAAAAAGCACTGAGAACAACGAGGTGAACCTTCATGAACATACTGGTGATCGGCTGCGATCAGGTGGGTGCGGCGCTGATCCGCGATCTGGAGCGCATCGGCCATGATATCTCGGTGGTGGAAAAGGACCCTGAGCAGCTCAAGCGTCTGGATGCCTTTGATGATTATACCTTTCACGGCACTGCCCTTGTGGGCGACCCTACCGACCCGGACACCCTGCGCCGGGGCGGCGTGGAGAACTGCGACGCCGTGGCGGCGGTGACCGAGGAGGACTCGGTGAACCTGATGGCGGCGCAGCTGGCAAAGAACATCTTCCGCCGGGATAAAGTCATCTGCCGGGTATCCGACCCGCATCTGCAAATTTTATACCACAAAGCCTACGAGCTGGAGACCATCTGCCCCACCGTGCTGACCGAGCAGGCGGTGTTCCGGGCACTTTCCAAGTAAAACAGCCTGTTTTTGCTTTACAGACCGTAGAATGAGGTAACGATATGAAAGTTTGTATTGCCGGCGGCGGCCGGGTGGGAATGTATCTTGCCCAAAGCCTGCTGTCCCACCACCATAAGGTGACCATCATCGAGCCGCAGGAGGCGCTGTGCCGCACCCTTGCGGATACGCTGGATATCCCGGTCATCTGCGGCGACTCCCTGAGCTTTGACACCCTGCGCACCGCCGACGTCAGCAGCTGCGACGCCTTTGTGGCGGTGACCAACACCGACGAGACCAATCTGGTGGCGTGCCAGATCGCCAAGCGGGAGTTTGGTGTGAACCGCACCGTGGCGCGCGCCTCCAACCCCAAAAACCGGGACATCCTGCACACGCTGGGCGTGGACACCGTGGTGTGCGGCACCGACAACCTGAGCCATATCCTGGAGCGGGAGATCGAGACCGACACCATCCGGCAGCTGCTCTCGCTGGGCGGCGGCACCGCCAGCCTGAACGAGATCCTGCTGCCGGAGGACTTTCAGTTCGCGGGCAAGGAGATCAAGGAGATCCCCATTCCCGGCGATGCCATTCTGGTCAGCATCACCCGGGATACCGAGTTCATCATCCCTCACGGCAGCACGGTGCTGCTGCCGTGGGACCGGCTGCTGTGCCTGACACAGGACGACACCCTGCATCTTTTGATGGATGCGTGGGGTCTTTCCTCCCACAAATGAGCGAGCAGGAGCTGCTGCGCACCGCACTGGTGCTGCCGCCCCGCGCCCGCCGGGTGCTCTGTGTCTGGACAGCTGTGCCCGGGCTGGTTTGTGCGCCCTTTGCCTTCTGGCAGAGCCTGTGGGCGGGCTTCCTCTTTTGTCTGCTGTGGGCGGCGCTGGTGGCGCTTGTCCGGGCGCGCTGCTGCAGCTTTGTCGCCGCCCTGACGGCAGACAGCGTCACGGTGCAGTCCGGGGTGGCTGTCCCTGTGCTGCGCCGCATCCCGCGCCGGGCGGTCACCGGGGTGCAGCTGCTGCGCACCCCGCTGCTGTGGGCAGCAGGGTGCACTGTGCTCCTTGTGCGCAGCCCGGGGCTGCAATTGGTGCTGCCCGGCATCCCCGCCGCACAGGCGACCGCGCTGGCGGCGGTACTGATGGAGGGCAACGTATGAACCGGGAAAAGCACTTCCACCCGCTGGCAGCACTGCATCTGCTGCGCAAGACGTTGCTTGTGTACCTTCTGCCGCTGGTACAGGTGCTTTTTGACCGCAACTGGGACGCCCTGCACGCGGCGCTGCGGCAGGACCTTGTATTGCTCTTCTTTATCAGCGCCGTGTGCTGGGCGGTGTACTATGGTGGCCGCTGGCAGGTGGATGCCGAGGGCACGGTGCACGTCAGCTGGCGGCTTGGCGTGCGGCTGGACCGCGCCCTGCGCGCCGAGGGGCTGGCGGCGCTGATGCTGGAGCAGCCCCTGCTCTACCGCCTGACCGGTGCCTGCCGGGTGGTGCTGTACCCTGTGGGGCAGACCAAGACCATCACACTGTATCTTACCCGGCAGCAGGCCGAGGAGCTTGCCGATGTACTGCTGCCTGTGACAGACCCGCTATGGCACGCGCCCAAGGGCGGCGAAAAGCTGGCCTTTACGGTGCTGGGTGCCAACGGCCTGTCCACCCTGATTTTATGGTGGCTCGCTATCCACCAGACCCAGAGCTATGCCCCGGATGCCCAGACCGCTGCCCTTGCGCAGCTGGGACAGTTGGCGGCGTTTGCCGCCCGCTGGCTGCCGCTGGGCACGGCGTGGCTGCTGGTGCTGGCGGGCACCCTGTTCTGCATCAGTCTGGTGCGCAGCGCTTTGCAGGCGGTGCATTACACCGTCTGGCGCACCGACACCCAGCTGGGCAGCCGGGGCGGGCTTGTACGCCGGTACGAGATGCGGCTGCGGCTCTGCCAGCTGAACTACGCCGACCTGCGCCGCTCCCCCGCCACATGGGCGCTGCATTACTGCCCGATGTTCGTCTCGGCAGGGGCGTGCCGCCCGGAGCTGCCCTTGTTCGTCTGGCGGGAGGGCACCCCGCTGCTACGGGAGCTGCTGCCCGAGATGGCACAGCTGCCCCCGGACACCCGCGCCGACACCACTGACCGCAGCATGATATTTTTTCTGCCGGCGGGCATCCCGCTGGCGCTCTGCCTGCTGCTGACGGCGGTATCCCGCACCACCCTGCCTGCCCTTACCCTGCCGCTGCTCATCCCCACCGGGGTGTTTGCCGCTCTGCTGGGCGCTGCCGCCGTGGGCTGGCACCGGGAGGGCGTATGGCAGCAGCAGGGACAACTGCTGCTCTGTCGGCAGCACCGGTTCCATCTGCACCAGCTGTGCGTGTTCCACCCGGACACCGGCTTTGCCGCATTGCAATCCCCTTGGGCGGTGACGGTGCAGCGTGCCAATCTGACCCTTGTATTTCCCGGCAAAGAAAAGGTCACGGTGCGCAGCGTGCCGCTGGCGGCTCTTGATTTTCTGGAGATATAGAAGTATACTTGCGATGCCCCGCTGAACCTACGGTCGGCGGGGCATTTTTTGTATCACAGACCAACGGAGACTATTTTATGATAAAGACTGTATTATTTGATCTGGACGGCACCCTGCTGAACACCATCGACGACCTTGCCGATGCCGGCAACTGGGTGTGCGCACAAAACGGCTGGCCCACCTTTACTGTGGCACAGTTCAAGATGATGGTGGGCAACGGCATCCCCAAGCTGGTGGAGCGGTTCTCCCCCGCTGACGTCCGCACCCCGGCGCAGCTGGCGGCGACGCTGGCGCAGTTCACCGCCCGGTACGATGCCCACAAGGAGGACAAGACCGCGCCCTACCCCGGCATTCCGGCACTGCTGGACGCACTGAAAGCCGAGGGCATTCAGTGCGCGGTATTCTCCAACAAGGCTGATGCCCTGTGCGGCGGCATCATTGCCCACTACTTTGGCACCGGCCGCTTTGACGCCGTGCGGGGCAACCGCCCGGGCGTACCCACCAAGCCCGACCCCACCGGCCTGTACGCCCTGATGACTGAACTGGGCGCAGACCCCGCCGCCACCCTTTTTGTGGGCGACAGCGACGTGGACATCCTCACCGGGCACAACGCGCAGCTGCCCGCCATGGGCGCGCTGTGGGGCTTCCGCGGCCGCGCCGAGCTGACCGCCGCCGGTGCGGATGCGCTGGCAGAGGTGCCGGAGGACATTCTGCGTTATGTGCAGGAGCAGAATAAATAAAAACACGGGAAGGTCTGCGGATCTTCCCGTGTTTTTGCGTATTTTTGCGGATCAGGATGCCGATTCCAGCGGGTCTACCACCACAGGACAGGTCTCGTACAGCTCAATGGGGTCCAAGTCCACACAGCTGCCCGGGTCCCGGTCACCGGTCACATCCCATGCAGCGGTGTCGTTCAGGACGGTCAGGCGGCTTTTGAAAAAAGCTGCATCCTGCAAGGGCGCAAAGACCCCGCCCAGCGCAAGCAGCGGCTTTGCGTCATACAGACGCACAGAGCCATCGTTGAAATAGAGGTACACCGTAAAGTCCTCGCCCGCGACAGCCTGCAAGACCTTGGGGAACAACGTATCCATAGAGATGCCTCCTTTTTAGATCAGCGGTGCAATGTGATTGAGCGGTGCAGCAGTTCTGGCCAGTTCCCAGTTCTGCATCAGCTCATCCTTATGCAGCTCGCACCATGCAAGGATCAGCTTCAGCTGCCGCCCCGGCAATGCACCACGGATCACACAGGAATTTTGAATATCGATCAATGCTTTGAATCCGCCGTATTCGGCGTGAAAATGCGGCGGATTATGGTCACTGTAAAACATTGTGACCCGTATCCCGCAAAACAAACTGATCTCCGGCATAACACATCCCACCTTTTCAACGTAAGTATATCTTATTTTTTGAAAAAAGTCTATCCTGTATTATGTAGCCAGGCTTCCCATCCGGGACAAAGCAAAAACGCCCTTGCGCATTGCGCAAAGGCGTTTTTATGACCCGTACGGGAATCGAACCCATGTTACAGCCGTGAAAGGGCCGTGTCTTAACCGCTTGACCAACGGGCCTTACAAATACAGAGCTTCGCTAAAACCTCCGACTTTCATCGTCCACTACTGCGGACGACCGTCCCCCTTATCTTAGCGAAACTCTGTAACGTGGTAGCGGTAACTGGATTTGAACCGGTGACACTTCGGGTATGAACCGAATGCTCTAGCCAACTGAGCTATACCGCCACATATTTAACTTGCACTCGAACGGTGCTTTATTATTATATCCATAGATGCCCCTTTTGTCAACACATATTTTCAAAAAAATTTGCAGTTTTTTGAGATTCTTTATTTATTTACATAGGTGCGTTGAAATATGAATTTTCTTGTTGTTTTTTGCGGCAAGAGCGCCCTCTCCGTCATCGCTACGCGATGCCACCTCTCCCAAAGGGAGAGGCAAGAGCACTGCCGGAAGCTTTCTCGTTTCTCCTAAAGCTTTAGCAACGAGCGTAACGGCTTGGCTCTCCCTTCGGGAGAGCTGGCGCGGGAGCGCCTGAGAGGGTTTGTTCCTTCAGCGGCGGGCGCTTTGCACTCTAACCAGAAACTTTACCACTATGCCAAAGGCTCCCTCCCAGAGGGAGCTGTCAAAACCATCAGGTTTTGACTGAGGGAGTTGAGCACCCGCTTCCCACGCAAAAGCACCGCTTCCCTATGCGGAAAGCGGTGCTTTTTTCAACCTTTTTCTGCCCGGTTGTGGAAAACCCGGTGCAGTTTTAGTTCTTCTTATTGGTGGGGACCATGACCTTCAGCCCGCCCATGTACGGCTGCAGCACTTCGGGGATGGTCACGCTGCCGTCGGCCTGCAGATGGTTCTCCAGGAAGGCGATCAGCATACGCGGAGGTGCCACGCAGGTGTTGTTCAGGGTGTGGGCCAGATAGGTCTTGCCGTCCTTGCCCTTGATGCGGATGTGCAGGCGGCGTGCCTGTGCGTCACCCAGATTGGAGCAGGAGCAGACCTCGAAGTACTTCTGCTGGCGGGGGCTCCATGCTTCGATATCGCAGCTCTTGACCTTCAGGTCAGCCAGATCGCCGGAGCAGCAGTTCAGCTGGCGCACGGGGATCTCCATGCTGCGGAACAGCTCCACGGACATCTGCCACAGCTTCTCGTACCAGTCGGCGCTCTCCTCGGGGCGGCAGACCACGATCATCTCCTGCTTCTCGAACTGGTGGATGCGGTAGATGCCGCGCTCCTCGATGCCGTGTGCACCCTTCTCCTTACGGAAGCAGGGGCTGTAAGAGGTCAGGGTCAGGGGCATCTTGCTCTCGTCCAGCGTCTGGTCGATGAAGCGGCCGATCATGGTGTGCTCGCTGGTGCCGATCAGGTACAGATCCTCACCCTCGATCTTGTACATCATGGCGTCCATCTCGGGGAAGGACATGACGCCCTGCACCACGTTGCCGTGCATCATGAAGGGCGGGATGACGTAGGTGAAGCCCTTGTTGATCATAAAGTCGCGGGCGTAGGCCAGCACAGCCTCGTGCAGGCGTGCAATGTTGCCCAGCAGATAGTAGAAGCCGTTACCGGCCACGCGGCCTGCGGCGTCCATATCGATGCCGTCAAAGCTCTCCATGATCTCGGTGTGGTACGGGATGGGGAAATCCGGCACCACGGGCTCGCCGAAGCGCTGGGCTTCCACGTTATAGGTATCGTCCGGGCCGATGGGCACGCTGGGGTCGATCATCTGGGGAATGGAGTACATGATCTCCTGAATGCGGGCGGACAGTTCCTCCTCTTCCTTCTCCAGCTCTGCCATCTTGTCGGCGTCCGCCTTGACGGCGGCGTTGTTGGCGTCGATCTGTGCCTGCAGCTCAGCCTTCTGTGCCTCGTCGGTGCACTTCTTCAGCTGACCGAACAGCGGGCCGTTGGCCTTGCTCAGCTTGTTGCGGGCGGCCTTCAGGGCCTCCACTTCCTTCAGGGCTGCACGGTACTTGGCATCCTTTTCGATGACCTCGTCCACCAGCGGCAGCTTTGCATCCTGAAACTTCTTTTTGATGTTTTCCTTAACGGCGTCCGGGTTCTCGCGGACAAATTTGATATCCAGCATGATTGACTCTCCTTAACTCTATTGGGCTTGCAGCGGCGCACTTGCGGCTTTCCGCTGCCGTTCAAAGGCGGCAGTTCCCGCCTTGGATCGCATGATTATTCAGTTTCCATCTGGTACTGTCCCAGCAGGTTTGCAAAGGCGCGCAGCTGCTCGTCGGAGTAAAAATGCACCGTCAGCTTGCCCTTGCCGCCGTGGTAGGCCACGTTCACCTCGCTGCCCAGCACCTGTTTCAGGCTCTCTTCCACCTCCACCGGCAGAGTGCCGCGGGGGGCGGGTTCGCGGGGCTCCTTGGCGGGCTTTGCCATCTTTTTGCAAAGCGCCTCGGCCTGCCGGACGTTCAGCTGGTTGTCCGCGATGATCTGCGCGGCTTCGGCCTGCAATTCCGGTGTGGGCAGGCCCAGCACCACCTTGGCGTGACCGGTATTGATAAAACCGCTCTTCAGCAGTTCCAGCACCGTTTCCGGCAGGTTGAGCAGACGCAGGCTGTTGGCCAGTGCGCTGCGGCTCTTGCCCAGCTTGCGGGCGGCCTGCTCCTGTGTCAGGTCGCAGCGGGTCATCAGCTCCCGGATACCGGCAGCTTCTTCCACCGGGTCCAGATCCTCCCGCTGCAAATTCTCTACAAGCGCCAGCTCCATGGCCTGCTCGTCGGACACATCCTTGATGACCACCGGCACCTCGGTAAGACCCGCCATGCGGGAGGCACGCCAGCGGCGCTCGCCTGCCACGATGCTATAGCCGCCCATGGGTCTTGGCCGCACCGCGATGGGCTGCAGCAGGCCGTGCTCGGCGATGCTGGCAGCCAGCTCACTGAGGGTCTCCTGCTCAAAGGTCTTGCGGGGCTGGTCGGGGTCCGGCTCGATCTCGCGCAGCGGCAGCGTTTCCACCGCTGCGTGCTCTGACTCAAAGACCGGTGCTGCGTCCTCAAACAGACTGTCCAGCCCGCGTCCGAGCCCTCCTTTTCCTCTTGCCATTGTTTACCTTGTTCCCCCTGTTTTAATCTTCCAGAGCGTTTTTCGCCGGCTCTGCGGCGGGTGCAGCCTTTGCGCGGGACTTCTTAGGTTCCTGCGGGCGGTTGTGCTTGACAAATTCGATGGCCAAGTCCATGTAGGCCTCGCTGCCCTTGCCCTTAGGCTCGTAGAAATTGATGGGCTGGCCGTAGCTGGGCGCCTCCGAAATGCGGATGGAGCGCGGGATGGTGGTCTTATACACCTTGGAACCAAAGTACTTCTGCACCTGCTCCACCACCTGCACGGTCAGGTTGTACCGCAGCGAGAACATGGTGAACACCACGCCCTCGATATCCAGATACGGGTTATACTTTTTGCGGATGGTCTTGAGGGTGCTGATGAGCTCCGACAGACCTTCCAGCGCATAGTACTCGCACTGCACCGGGATGAGCACACTGTCGCAGGCGCTCAGGCCGTTGAGGGTGAGCAGATCCAGACTGGGCGGGCAGTCGATAAAGATGAAGTCGTAATCCTTCTGCACCTCAGCCAGTGCCTTGCGCAGACGCCCCTCACGGCCGGGCAGGTCGATCATTTCCAAGCTGGCACCGGCCAGACGGGTGTTGGAGCCGATGACATCGGTGCGGTACTCGGTGTGCCGGATGGCCTGCGCCGCCGTTGCCCTGCCGATAAGCACCTCATAAGTGCCTGCCTCCACACTGCGCTTTGGGATGCCATAGCCGGTGGTGGTGTTGCCCTGCGGGTCAAGATCTACGATAAGCACCTTTTTGCCCAGCGCCGCTACGCAGGACGAAAGGTTGACGGCGGTGGTGGTTTTGCCCACTCCGCCCTTCTGGTTTGCGATCGCTACAATTTTTGCCACGCGCTTTTCTTCCTCCCGGGGAAAGATTTGTTCCACATGGAACACGCAGTTGTGCCCGCCGGTTTCCCCGTCCGGCAGACACCTTGGCTTCTAGTATAACACATCCAAATTGTTTTTTGAACCATCTGGAGCGTTTTTCGGCTGGATTTTTAACTTTTCAGAGTGAAAAAGCGGAAATCCGCATAGGTCTGGACTATAAATAAACGATTTAGAATGGCTTCCGCTTCGCTCTAGCCATGTTCAGCGGAAATAATATTTATATTTTCGCGTTTGTCGCGCTCTGCGGAGCGCTCCAAACGCTATTTTCACGGGAGGAGTCGTAACGGGAAACGGCAGCTGCTGCGCTTGCTCCCCGGGGGGAGCTGTCGCGCAGCGACTGAGGGGCTTCAAATCGGCGGAGCCGGAAAAAACGGTTAAAAGATCTTCACGCCGAACAGGCGTGAATCTTCAGTTTTTTCCGGTGTAGCCCACTTCTTTGGGGTTAAAAGGGGCGAGCAGCCCCTTTTTCGTGGCTCCAGCGCGTCGAAATCGCTGGCACTTTTCTGGTTCTCTTTTGGTGTCAAAAGAGAACATCTCTCGTCTACATCCTCTTTTCCCCCTCCCCTGTTCCACATGGAACACTTCACTTCTCCGCGGCTGCGGTGGGGATGCGGACGGTGTACTCGATGTAGCCGTCCTTTTCTTCCCGATGGGCGGTGGCGGGCACGCCGTTATCGGTCATCAGCCGGATGGCGTGGTCGATGGTATTAACAAAGATGCGCACGTCCCGCACCATGGAGATGCGGTGCCCGGCCTTGGGCGGGCTGTTCAGCAGCTGCTCGATGTAGCTGTCGGTCTGACGGGCATTCAGGCGGCGCTTGGCGATGGTGATGAGTGCCTCGCTGCGGCGGTTCTCCGGCAGGCGCAGCACCGCGCGGGCGTGGCGCTCGGTGAGGTTGTTGTCCAGCACGAATTGCCGCTGGTCTGCCGTCAGCTGCAAAAGCCGCAGCTTGTTGGCAAAGGTGGGCTGCGCCATACCCAGACGCTTGGCGGCTTCCGCTTGGGTGCAGTCCCACAGCACCATCACATCCCGCAGCCCCTGCGCCTGTTCAAAGGGGTTCAGGTCGGCGCGCTGGATGTTTTCCAGCAGACCCAGTGCAGCGGTACGGTCGTCGGCGTAGCTGCACAGAATGGCGGGGATGGTGGTCATCTTTGCCAGCTGGCAGGCGCGCAGCCGCCGCTCCCCTGCCACCAGCTCATAGCCCTCTGCCGCTTTGCGCACCGTGACCGGCTGGAGCAGACCGTTCTCCCGGATGCTCTGCGCCAGCGCCGTCAGCTCCTGCTCGTCAAAGCTTTTCCGCGCCTGAAAGGGCGACGGGTGGATCTGGTCGATGGGCAGAGAGAGTAATTTCCCGGACGGTTTCTTGCGTTCAAACATGATGCTGCCCCTTTCCTGTGAAATAAACCTTCGGTTTTTCCACATTTCTCCGGGAAATCGTGGAAAACCTGTTCAGCCCCAGTGTAGCACACAAAGAAAGACCCCGCCAGAAATTTCGTTCGGCAGGGTCTTACAGGTTGCGTCAAGTTATGCGTTATTTCAGCGGGCTTTTTGCAATTTTACCGCCGTTTCTGGGGTATGCTGTCGGAGTTTGCGAAATCTTTTTGCACAAAATCAGCGTGCGGGTGTCGCCGCCGGGCAGGTGCAAAGTGCGGGTCTCGCGGTACTCACCGCCCAGCTTTTTGATAGCGCCCCGGGCGGCGGTCAGCTCCTCTTCCCCGGATGCACCCTTCATGGCAAGGAAGTTGCCGCCCACCTTCACCAGCGGCAGGCAGTATTCTGCCAGCATGGGCAGGGCTGCCACGGCGCGGGCAGAAGCCAGATCAAACTGCTCCCGCCACACCTTGCGGGCGGCTTCCTCGGCGCGCTCCTTGGCAAACTCCACCCCAGTCAGCCCCAGCTGGGCGCAGGCGTACTTCAAAAAATCCACCCGCTTGCCGGTGGGCTCCATCAGGGTCAGTTCCAGCTCCGGTTTGAAGATCTTGGTCACGATGCCCGGAAAGCCCGCGCCCGCGCCCACGTCCACCATGCGCCCGGCTACCTCCGGCTGGCTGGCAAACAGCAGGCTGTCGAGGAAATGCTTGTCCTCGATGCCCTCCGGGTCGGTGATGGCGGTCAGATTGACCTTCTGGTTGTAGTCTACAAGGATCTGGGCAAAGGCATCCAGCTGATCCAGCTGGGTGCCGGTGAGGGCAATGTTCCATGTGGAACACTTTTCCTCCAACCGCTGTTTGTCGATCATAGTGTTTTCCTTTCTGTCGGGTGGTTGGGGTAGCGCAATCGTTTATTTTATCGCAACTTCGTATTATTTCTGTTATTTTCCTGCCAATGCGATGCTCAGCTGCGCCACATCAGAGGGCGAAACGCCGGGGATGCGCCCCGCCTGCCCCAGATTGCGGGGACGGATGCGGGCAAGCTTTTCCCGGGCTTCCAGCGTCAGGCCGGTCAGGGCGGCATACTCAAAATCCTCCGGGATGAGGGTCTTTTCGTGACGTGCCACCTCCCGGATCATCCGATCCTGTCGGGCGATGTAACCGGCATACTTGATCTCGGTCTCCAGCCGCTCTGCCAGCATGGGGGTGATCTCCTCTCCCCAGCCGATGATGCCCGCCACCAGCGGGTAGCTGATCTCGGGACGGCGCAGCAGCTCCTCGGCAATGCCGCCCTCGGCGGCGGGGGCAAGACCGGCGGCTTCCATGGCGGCGCGCAGGTCTGCGGTGCGCAGATGCGCTTCGTGCAGGCGGCGGCGCTCGGCTTCCAAAATCTGCTGTGTGTGCTGGTACTTTGCCCAGCGGTCATCCTGCACAAGGCCGTATTCCCTGCCGATGGGGGTCAGGCGCTGGTCGGCGTTGTCCTGCCGCAAGGTCAGCCGGTACTCGCTGCGGCTGGTCATCATGCGGTAGGGGTCCATGACGCCCTTGGTCACAAGGTCGTCCACCAGCGTGCCCAGATAGCTGGTGTGCCGGGGCAGCACCAGCTGCTCCTTGCCCAGCGCGTTGCGGGCGGCATTCAGACCCGCCAGCAGACCCTGCGCGGCAGCTTCCTCGTAGCCGGAGGTGCCGTTGAACTGCCCTGCCCCGTACAGACCCCGCACCACCTTGCTTTCCAGCGTGGCTTCCAGACTGGTGGGGTCTACACAGTCGTACTCGATGGCGTAGGCGGGGCGCATGATCTCCAGATGCTCAAAGCCTTTGATGCTGTGGTAAAAGGCGTTCTGCACGTCCTCCGGCAGGCTGCTGGACGCACCCTGCAAATACATTTCCTCGGTGTTCTCGCCGCAGGGCTCTACGAACAGCGGGTGACGGTCCTTGCCGGAGAAGCGCACCACCTTATCCTCAATGGAGGGGCAGTAGCGCGGGCCGACACCCTCGATCATGCCGCCATACAGCGGGCTGCGCTGGATGTTGTCCAGAATGATCTTGTGGGTCTCCGGGTTCGTGTAGGCGATCCAGCATTCCACCTTGTTGTGCATGGGTGCATCGGTCAGGAAGCTGAAGGGCTGCAATTCGCTGTCCGGGTCGCCGGGCTGGCATTCCAGCTTGGAAAAATCAATGCTGCGGCGGTGCACCCGGGCGGGGGTGCCGGTCTTGAACCGGCGCAGCGGCAGACCGGCGGCTTTCAGGCTGTCGGTCAGGGCGTTGGCGGCGTGCATGCCGTCCGGGCCGGAAGCATACCACGCATCGCCCACAAAAATTTTGCCGCCGAGGTTCGTGCCGGTGGCCAGCACCACGCACTTGGCGGTGTATTCGCCGTGCAGCTGGGTGACAACGCCCTTCACATGACCGTTTTCCACTTCCAGCGCCACCACCTCGGCCTGATGGATGGCCAGCCCCGGGGTCTGTTCCAGCGCGTGCTTCATGTATTCGTTGTAGCGGCGGCGGTCGGTCTGCACCCGCAGCGCGTGCACGGCGGGGCCCTTGCCCTTGTTCAGCATCCGGCTTTGCAGATAGGTGGCGTCTGCCGCCAGGCCCATCACGCCGCCCAGCGCGTCCACCTCCCGCACCAGCGTGCCCTTGGCAGTGCCGCCGATGCTGGGGTTACAGGGCATATTGCCGATGGCGTCCAGACTCATGGTAAAGACAGCCGTTTTTGCGCCCAGCACAGCAGCTGCATGGGCGGCTTCGATGCCCGCATGGCCAGCGCCGATGACGATGACATCATAATCTCCTAAGTGGTTCATATACTTTCGGGTTTCCTCTAATCAATGATTTAAAATGCAAATTTTACCTTGGACTTAACCCTCTCAGTCACGGCTTACGCCGTGCCAGCTCCCCCGAAGGGGGAGCTTTATTCGTGCTGACCGGAAGATGCCCAAAAGCTCCCCCTTCGGGGGAGCTGGCTGCGACCATCGGGAGCAGACTGAGAGGGTTGGCGCCCCCTTGGGGGAGCTGGCGAACGTAGTGAGCCTGAGGGGGTCACTTCCCCACACAGAACCGCTCGAACACCTGTTCGATGACGGCTTCCGAGGCGTTTTCGCCGGTCAGGTCGCAGAGCGCATCCAGTGCGTCATCCACGCAGACCGAAACGGCGTCCAGCCCAAAGCCGCCTGCGGCGGCATCCAGTGCACCGGCTACGGCGTCCCGGGCGCGGAGGGCAGCAGAAAGCTGACGCTGCCCGGACAGGCTGGCGGCGTAGGGGTCGATGCTGCCCGTGCCCAGCAGCCGCGCCACCGCAGCGGCGATGACCTTGCGGCTCCCCTCTTCCCGGCAGCAGACCGGCAGCACCATGGCAAAATACGGGGCGATGAGCTCCGCATCGAACTGAGTGGGCTTGTCCTCCTTGTTGACAAGGGCGATGGCGGGGCGACCGGCGCAGCGCTGCGCCAGCGCCAAGTCCTCCCGGCTGGGCGGCTCGGAGCCGTCAAAGACGGCTAAGATCAGCCCAGCTTCTTCCAGTTTTTTCCAGCTGCGGCGAATGCCCTCGGCTTCAATAGCGTCCTCGGTTTCCCGCAGACCGGCGGTGTCGAAGAGGTTCAGTCGGATATCTCCCAGCTGCACCGCTTGCTCCACCACATCGCGGGTGGTGCCCGCCACCGGGGTGACGATGGCGCGGTCGAAGCCTGCCAGCAGGTTCAGCAAGGTAGACTTGCCCGCGTTGGGGCGTCCCACGATGGCGCAGTCCACGCCCTCGCGCAGCACCGCACCGGCATCATAGCCGCGGATCAGGCCGTCCAGTTCCTCCCGCACCGCGCCCAGCACGGTGCGCAGGTGGGCGGGGTCCAGCTCCGGCACATCCTCCTCCGGGAAGTCCACCCAAGCGGCCAGATGCGCCTGCAGGGCGGTCAGCTGGGCTTTCTGGGCGTTGATCTTTTTCGCCAGTGCGCCGCCCAGCGCGGCATTTGCCAGCGCTGCCCCCTGCCGCCCGTCTGCCGAGATCAGATCCATGACCGCTTCCGCCTGCGTCAGACCCAGCTTGCCGTTCAAAAAGGCACGGCGGGTGTACTCGCCGGGGGCGGCAGGCTGTGCACCCGCTGCAAGACAGGCTTCCACCAGCCGCCGCGCCACCGCGCTGCCGCCGTGGCAGGAAAGCTCCACCACATCCTCGCCGGTATAGCTGTGGGGCGCACGGAAAAACAGGGCCACGCCCTCGTCAAAGGCTTCTTCCCTGTCCACGAAATGCCCGAACAGCGCGGTGTAGCCCTTGGCCTGTTCCACTTTTTTTGCGGCGTTGGCCGGGCAGAACACCCGGGCCGCCACCTGATAGCTCTCCGCACCGGAGAGCCGCACCACGGCAATGCCGCCTGCCCCGGGGGGCGTTGCGATGGCGGCAATGGTCGATCCCTGCATACTGCATCCTTTCCGCGCACCGCCCTTTGCGGATGCGCTGCTCGTGCGCCCGGCACGGCAGACCCGCCGCAGCGCACACTTTCTGATTTTACAGCTTATTTTACCACGTTTTTGCGCAAAAAGATACACCCGCCGCGCGGTTTTTCCACATCTTCCAAAATGTTTGTGGAAAAAGAGATCGAAAATGGCGGGCAGCGTCTGCGAAGTTACCCCTTCCGTCTGCTCACTGCGTTCGCAGCCACCTTCCCCAAGGGGACGGCTTAACCCTCTCAGTCACGGCTTACGCCGTGCCAGCTCCCCCGAAGGGGGAGCTTTTTGTTATCTTCCGGCCAGCACAAATAAAGCTCCCCCTTCGGGGGAGCTGGCTGCGACCATCGGGAGCAGACTGAGAGGGTTGGCGTCCCCCGGGAAGCTGCGGGGTTCGTCCCTACGCAAAAGCGCCCCGCACTTCCGGTGGAAATGCGGGGCGCTGCATGGTTTTGGTTGAAGCTTGCCGTTTACAGCTCGATCTTGCCGAAGCTGAAATCTGCAAAGTCATCCACGCGCTCGGTGCGCTTGGGTGCTACGGGTGCTGCGCTCTCGGCGTCGCGGGGGGCGTAGGTGCGCTCCGGCACACTGGACGGACGCGGGCCACGGGGTGCACCGCTGCGGCTGCCACGGTAGCCGCCATTGCTGCGGCGCTCACCGCGATAACCGCCGTTGCGGTTGCCGCCGGGACGACGGCCATTCCGGTTGCCGCCACGGCCGCGGCGCTCGCCGTAGGTGTTCTCGGTCTGAGCATCCGGTGCGGTGGAGTAGATGACCACGCGGCGGTCACGGCCTTCGCCCTTGCTCTCGCTGCGCACACCCTCCATCTTGCTGATGGCAGAGTGGATGATGCGGCGCTCGTAGGGGTTCATGGGCTCCATGGCAAAGCTGCGGCCGGTCTTGCGCACCTTGGCGCCGATGCGCTGTGCCAGTGCAGTCAGGTCGCTCTCGCGCTTGTCGCGGTAACCTGCAACGTCCAGACCCAGCTTGATGTAATCGCCCTCCAGACGGTTTGCCACAAGGCTTGCCAGATAGGACAGGCTCTCCATGGTCTCGCCACGGCGGCCGATGAGGGCACCCAGCTTCTCACCGTCCAGACGGATGATGGTAGCCTCACCCTTCTGCACGGCGCTGAAGGTCACGTTTTCCACGCCCATCAGGGTGATGACCTCCCGCAGATAGTCCACGGCGGCCTTCACCTTGGCGTTTTCCTCAATGACGATGGGCACTTCCACCTCTTCTGCCTCCTCGGCAGTCTCGGCGGGCTGCTGGGCAGCGGGGGTCTGCTCTGCGGCGGGAGCGGCAGGCTCTGCCGCAGCAGCGGGAACTTCCTCTGCCACGGGGGCAGTCTCCTGCACGGGGGCGGCAGTCTCAACAGGCTGCTCTGCCACAACCTCCACCGGCTTTGCGGGCACAGCGGCGGGGGCATCCGGCTCTTCCACGCTCACGCGCACCTTGGCGGGGGTGGTCTTTAAGCCCAGAAAACCGGTCTTTTGGGGCATTTCCAGCACTTCATAGCTGACATTCAGATCGTCGGCCTGCACGCCCAGCAGGGCGCAGGCTTTGGCGCGGGCTTCGTCCACCGTCTTGCCGGTGGATTCCTGTGTACGGATCATAACCGTTTACCTCCCTTATTACTGTTTATCCTGCTTGTCAAGCTCGCTCAGCGGCACGGTGCGCTCGTCCTTGTAGCGCTCGGCGTCCAGCTGACGGGCATACTCCAGCCGGCGCTTGTTCATCTCGCTGGCGGAAAGGTTCTTTTCTACGTTCTTGCCGGTCTTGGGGTCGGTCACCGTGATGGTGGTGTTCTTCACACCACGCTTTTCCTGCTTGCGCTTTGCGGCGATCTCGGCTTCCACTTCCTTGCGCATCTTCTCGGGGTCGTAGAACTTGCGCATGACCTGAGTCTGTGCGGTCATGACGATGTTGGAAATGACGTAGTACAGAGAGAATGCCAGCGGGTAGGTAAAGCAGAAGAACAGGTACATCAGCGGCATCATGTACATGGTCAGCTTCATGCTGCCCTGCATCTGCTGGCCGGAAGCCTTCATGCTGATGTGGGTGGACAGGAACATGGTGATGACCGACAGCAGCGGCAGCACGATGTCCAGAGAAAGACCCAGCTTCGGGATGCGGGTCAGGTCGATGCCAAAGAAGTTCATGTGCTGGCTGAACTCGGTGATGGTAGCGATCTGCTGTGCGGTAAAGCAGCCCAGCACGCCGCTGTTACCGGCAACCACCTCGGCGATGATGTTGGTATCGCGGGTGATGGCGGTAAAGGAGATGCCTGCGGCGGTCATAGCCTCGCCTGCGCTGGCAAGTGCAGCGGCGCTGATGTGGAAAATACGCTCCAGCGGGTTATACACCACGCCGATAACACCGAACATGACAAGGAAATTCAGCAGCATGGGCATGCAGCCGGCCGTGGGCTTATAGCCAAAGTCCTGCTGCAGCTTCATCAGCTCTTCCTGCTGCTTTTCGGGCTTATCCTTGTACTTGGTCTGGATCTCCGCGATCATGGGCTGGAAAGCAGACATTTTCGCCATGCTCTTCTGCTGGCTGGTCTGCAGGGGGATCTTGACGATGTTGATGAGCAGGGTGAAGAGGATGATGTCCCAGCCGTAGTTCGGCAGCAGCTTGTAGATCCACTCCATGACATAGCCGAGAGGACCGCTCAGGATGTAAAAGAAGTTCATACCTTTGTCCATTCTGCCCCGGCTGTGGCCCGGGACGCATTATTTTTTTATCGTAGGACACGCCGCCCACAGTGCAGCGCGTCATAAGAAGCTTTATTATCTAAAATGGCCGCCGCTTTGCTCTGGCCATAAATAGCGGAAATAAAATTTTAATTTCGCAAATCGAAAAAATCTGCGGATTTTTTCGATTTGCATTTTCACCAGAGAGGGTCGTAACGAAAAACGGCATTTGCTGCTGTCGGCTGTGGCCGTCGCGCAGCGACTTCAAACCGGCGGAACACAAAAAATCCTCTAGCGCAGCGGCTTGGATTTTTTGTATGGAGCCCAACAGCTTTGGGGTTACCAGGGGCGAGCAGCCCCTGGTTCGTGCCTCCCGCGCTTCGAAAGTAGCGGGCGCTTTTCTGGTACTCTTTTGTGCGCGCAAAAGAGTACATACCCGGCGGCGATGCACTTTGCAAAAAGCATTAAATTTTAAACACGCGACTACGCTCTACGCAGAAAACCTCTATTTTTCCACCTTTCGCTTGTGCCGTGTGTAAAACAGCTTTGCGGGCTGCAGGTTGCGGGCGGGGCTTTGCCAGCGGCCGGGCGGCGGCACGGGGTCGTAGCCCCACTTGCCCAGCGGATTGCACCGCGCAATGCGCCATGCGCCCAGCAAAATGCCCTTTACACAGCCGTGGGTCAGGATGGCCTGCATGGTGTAGTTGCTGCAGCTGGGCGAAAACCGGCAGCTGCGGCCGATCCATGGGCTGAGGGTGTACTGGTAGATGCGGATGGGCACGCACAGCGCCCTGCGGCAGAGCATTTGCAGCCGGTTCACGCGCGGGACTCCGGCTTTTGTTTGCGGACAGGGGGCACGGTGGCGGGCGGCTTTGCGTCCGGGCGCTTGGCCTTATCCGGCAGACCGGCCTGGGCAAACAGCTTTGCCACAACGCTGCTCAGCTGCCAGCTTTTCAGTTTGGGGGTCATGCCCCGGGCCACGAAGATCAGATCGTAGCCGCCGATATTGTGATCCAGATGCTCGTCAATCGCAGCCTTCATCACGCGGCGGGCGCGGTTACGCTGCACGGCGTGGCCGATCTTTTTGGTGGCGGTCAGGCCCACCCGGGTGTTGCGGCCCCGGGTCTTGAGCACATACAATACCAGTGCCGGGTTCACATAGGACTTGCCGCGGGCGTACACACGGCCAAACTCGCTGTTGCGGCGGATCGGACGATAACGCATAACATCGGCACCTCCTTTCGTCCGGGTGCACATAGGTGCACTCTTTAGCCAGTATATCAAAAATTTTTGCAGTTTAAAAGCCCATCCGGGCATTTTTACGAAAAAACTTTTGACGGGTAAAAAAATAAGACCGCCAATGGGATATCAGCGGTCTTTTGTGCGCATATTCATTTCTGCGCCGGATCTCACCTGCAAGGCAGAGATCAGACAGTCAGGCTCTTGCGGCCCTTTGCACGGCGAGCATTGATGACCTTACGGCCGTTCTTGGTGCTCATGCGGGTCAGAAAGCCATGAACTTCCTTGCGCTGACGCTTCTTGGGCTGAAAAGTTCTCTTCATGGTTGTATCCTCCGTAAAAACTTATCCCCGGTATGGGGTCTTGATCGGTCCCAGATTGGGGACAGGCTTGCAATTCAACAGTATATCGCATAGTATGACGTTCTGTCAAGCATTTTTTGCAGTTTTCTGCAAACTTTTTTCTGATTTTTCTGTTAAAAGCTTTTCAACTTTTTCACCATTTTGCTGTGGAAAACTTTTTTCTACCAGATATTGTGGTCTTTTTGGCGTTTTTCCACAAGGGCGCTGCGGGGGCTTATCTTATGTATTATAAATTACATTATAGTAATATAGACGCAGGGAGATTTTTGTGGTATACTAACGTGGTATCAGCAGCATTGTTGAAAACTTCGACCGATTCAATGGAGTGGATGTTTTATGGATTCTTTCAAGGACGTTTTAGAAGCGGCCCAGATGTACTGCAAGGCGCAGATGGCCGAGCCAACGTACAATCTCTATATCGACGGGTTGGAGCCCATCAGCTTTGAGGACTCCAGCCATATCACCCTGTCGGTGCGCAACGATTTTATCTGCAAGATCGTCACCGACCGGTACCTTGGCCTGCTCAAGGAGGCCTTCAAGTCCGTTTTGGGCTTTGATGTGGACATCACCCTTGTGGTGCCCAGCACCCCGCCCCACGAAGTAGTGCTGGCCCAGCAGTACGAGGCAAACCCCGCCTCCCCGCAGGGCAACTACGAGTTCACGTTTGAAAACTTCATCAAGGGGCCGTCCAACCAGTTTGCGTTTGCTGCTGCGCAGGCTGTGGCGGCAAACCCCTCCGGGGCCTATAACCCCCTGTTCATCTACGGCGGCTCCGGTCTGGGCAAGACCCATCTGCTGACCGCCATTCAGACCGAGATCAAGCGCACCCACCCCGATTTCGTCATCATGTATGTCACCTGCGAGCAGTTCACCAACGAGCTGATCGCCGCCATCCGCGCCGGCAGCACCGAGGACTTCCGCATGAAGTACCGCGTGGCAGACCTTTTGCTGGTGGACGATATCCAGTTCATCGCGGGCAAGGAGTCCACGCAGGAAGAGTTCTTCCACACCTTCAACTCCCTGCACGACGCCCACAAGCAGATCGTCATCGCCTCCGATCGCCCCGCCAAGGAGATCAAGAGCCTGGAGGAGCGTCTGCGCACCCGCTTTGAGTGGGGTCTGACCGCCGACGTGCAGCCGCCGGATTTTGAGACCCGGGTTGCCATCGTGAAGCGCAAGGCAGAGCTGCTGCATCTGGATCTGCCCGAGGACGTGGCAGAGTTCATTGCCAACCACCTGAAAAACAACATCCGCCAGCTGGAGGGCGCGGTGAAAAAGCTGAACGCCTATTATATGCTGGAGGGCATCCAGCCGGTGATCAGCGTGGCGCAGAACGCCATCAAGGATATCCTCAACGAGACCCAGCCGGTACCGGTGACCATCGAAAAGATCATCGGCGAGGTGTCCCGCACCTTCAACGTGTCCCCTGCCGACATCCGGGGCACCAAGCGCAACGCCAACGTGGCTTCCGCCCGGCGCGTGGCCATCTATATCCTGCGGGAGGTCACCGGCATGAGCATGGAGGAGATCGGGCGGGAATTTTCCGGCCGCGACCACTCCACCATCGTCTACTCCCTCAAGACCATGGAACGGGACATGAAGAACGACCAGCACCTGCGGGAGACCGTGAGCGATATCATCAAAAACGTGAAGGCCTAAATCGGGGAAAACCGAGCAAAAGTCATACTCATTTCAGGGTGTGACCCCAAAATATGGGGAGAAAACGGAACAAAAAGGGGAAAATACGCCTATATCTTGTGGCAAAAAGGCGAAGCTTTCCACACTTTCCACTTAGTTTTCAACATTTAACATCAGTTCTTCACATCGGCTGTGGAAAGAAACACCGTTCCCCACCTTTCAACATTTCCTTCACGAGCCTTCCACATCCCGGTGGAAAGCCAAAGCCCCGCTTCCCGGCAAGACATTTCCGGGTTTTCAACATCTTCCCCACCCCCTACTACGGTTACTACAACAAGTTCAATATATTACTGCCTTCCGGCAGCAGCCCAAAGGGCAGGGATCCAGCCGGAAGTGTGAAAAAAGGAGAGATACTGTTTTGAACATCGTCTGCGATAAAACGCTGCTCAGTGCAGCCATCGACGGCGTTTCCAAAGCTGTCACCATGCGCTCGTCCATCCCGGTGCTGGAGGGCATTCTGCTGAAGGCCGAGGGCTTTCAGCTCACCCTGACCGGCTACGATCTGGAAATGGGCATCGTGACCACCATCGAAGCCAACATCAAAGAGCCGGGCGAGATCGTACTGAATGCAAAGCTGCTCAGCAGCATGATCAGCCGGATGCCGGCAGGTCAGATCAGCATCGTGGCGGCGGATAACGGCAAGACCACCATCCAGAGCGGCGTGGCACAGTTCGAGATCCAGTCCATGCCGGCTACCGATTTCCCGGATCTGCCCAACACCGGCGCGGAGCAGACCCTGACCATCAAGACCGGCGTGCTGCGGGATATGATCGACCGCACCCTGTACGCCGTCAGTCAGGACGAGAAAAAACCCGCCCACACCGGCGAACTGTTCGAGATCGAACTGGACAAGCTGACCATCGTGGCGCTGGACGGCTATCGTCTGGCCATCGTGGAGCGCCCCATCACTGCCGTGAAGGATATCCGCATCATCGTGCCCAGCAAGACCATGACCGAGGTGTCCCATCTGCTGGCCAACGATGACGAGGAGGATGTGCACATCAGTGCAAACCGCCGCTATGTGGTTTTCACCACCGCCGGTTACACCATCATGAGCCGTTTGATCGAGGGCGAGTTCCTGAATTACCGCAACGTCATCCCCGCCGGAAGCCGCACCCGGGTGACCATCGACACCAAGGACTTTATCTCCACCATCGAGCGTGCCTCTCTGATTATTACAGAGCGTTTAAAAAATCCCCTTCGCATCTCCTTTACAGAGGGTAAAGTCGTGGTGCGCTGCCAGACCAACCTCGGCCGCGTGGTGGACGAGTTCAGCGCCGCCTGCGAGGGCGATGAGGTAGAGATCGGCTTCAATAACCGCTATCTGCTGGACGCTTTGCGCAACGCCCGCACCGAGCAGGTGCGCATGGAGATCAGCGGCCCGTTGAGCCCGGTGAAGGTGCTGCCGGTAGAGGGCAACGACTTTTTGTATCTGGTACTGCCGGTACGCTTTAAAAACGACTAAGGAGCGCGTTTTATGCAGAAGATTCTCATTCATACCGAGTTTATCAAGCTGGATGCCCTGCTCAAATTTGCCGGTCTGTGCGAGACCGGCGGCGAAGCCAAGGAGCTGGTGCAGGGCGGTGCTGTGAAGGTGAACGGCGAGGTGTGCACCATGCGGGGCAAAAAGTGCCGCGCCGGGGACGTTATCGAGCTGGACGGCCAGAGCGTAGAGATCGGGCAGGGTCAGTAAATGCGGCTGCTTTCGCTGGAAGTACAGAACTATCGTAATATTTGTGCGGCACGGCTGGAGCCCGGCCGGGAGCTTACCGTCATCTGCGGCAACAACGGGCAGGGCAAGACGAACCTTTTAGAGGCCATCTGGCTGCTGACCGGCGGCAAAAGCTTCCGGGGCGGCAAGGATGCCGAGCTTGTGCGCCGGGGAGAAGCATTTGCGGTGCTGGAAGCCGACACCCAGCGGGATAGGCCAGAAGGCTGTGAGCCCGCCGAGCCTACCCACATCCGCATGACCGTGGGCACCCCGGAGGCCGCAAAGCCCGGGCGCTATGCGGCGGTGAACGGCGCAGCACCCAAGCGGGCGGCGGCGCTGGCAGGCAGCTTTCCGGCGGTGGTGTTCGACCCCGGGCACCTGAGCCTTGTCAAGGGGGCTCCGGAAGGGCGGCGCAAGTTTCTGGACGCTGCGCTGTGCCAGCTGTACCCCGGGTATCTGGCCAGTTACCGCCGCTATGTGCGGGTATTGCAGCAAAAAAATGCGCTGCTGCGCCACTCTGCAAACGGGCAGGAGCGCCCCTATGCGGAAAAGCGCACCCTGCTGGAAGTGCTCAACACCGAGCTTGCCGCGCAGGGCGAAGCCTTGCAGCAGCGGCGGCGGGAGTATCTGAAACTGCTGGCTCCCCGCGCCTGTGCCAACTATGCGGAGCTTTCCCACGGGGCAGAGCGGATGAGCATCCGCTATGCCGCCCAGTTTGCGCCGGGCGGGCTTGCCGATCTGCTGCGCCAGCGGCAGGAGGAGGAACTGCGCGCCGGGCAGAGCCTGTGCGGCATCCACCGCGAGGACTTGGAGCTATTACTGGACGACCAGCCTGCCCGGGTGTATGCCAGTCAGGGACAGCAGCGCAGCGTGGTGCTGAGCCTGAAAATGGCCGAAGCGGCGGCGGCGGCGCAGATCACCGGGGAGCACCCGGTGCTGCTGCTGGATGATGTGCTGAGCGAGCTGGACGAAGGGCGCAAGCAGTACCTGCTCACCTGCATGAAGGAAAAGCAGACCTTTGTGACCAGCTGCGATAACACGGACTTTTTAAAGACCGACGGCGAGGTGTACCGCATGGACGGCGGGGTGCTTTGCAAGGTCTGATGACATGGAAAAATGCTGCAAAGAAAGTTGCATAAAAGCTGCATTTTCACGGACTTTATACAAACAAAAGACACGGGAGAAAATACAGTATGTATATTCATCTGGGGCGGGACTATGTTCTGAACGACCGTGATATCATTGGTATCTTTGATTTGGAGACCACCACCATCTCCCCCCGGGGGCGGGAATTTTTGAACTACGCCCAGAAGAACGGGGCGGTGGTCAGCCTTTCGGACGAGCTGCCCCAGTGCTATGTGCTGGCAGACGGAGGGCTGGTGGATGCGGTGTATCTTTCGGAGCTGTCCAGCGCCGCCATGCGCCGCAGAGCGCAAAAGATGGTGGAGTGAAATTTGCGGAAAACGGGCGGAAGATCCACAGAAAAAGAGGGATGGGAAAGCCCCGGAACTGCCCGGAAAGCCGCACCGTGCCAGCCGGAACGCCCTCTGCGGGCAGCGCGTGAAAACACAACAAAACGGCGAGAAAAAAGTACACCATGGTGTACCGGTTCCCGCTTTGCTATAATTTGAAAAAACAAACGCAAAAATGAACAAAAGGGAGAAAGGATATGGCAGAAGAAATCATTACCAGTACAAATGCCGATACCGTAACCGACCACGAGTATAACGCCAGCGAAATTCAGGTGCTGAAGGGTCTGGAGGCGGTGCGCAAGCGCCCGGGTATGTATATCGGCTCCACCGGTGAGCGCGGTCTGCATCATCTGGTGTACGAGATCGTGGACAACGCCATTGACGAGGCGCTGGCGGGCTACTGCGACCACATCGAGGTCAAGATCCTGAAGGACAACATCATTCAGGTCACCGATAACGGCCGCGGCATCCCCGTGGACATTCAGGCCGATACCGGTCTGCCCGCCGTCACCGTGGTGTACACCATCCTGCACGCCGGCGGCAAGTTCGGCGGCGAGAATTCCGGCTACAAGGTGGCCGGCGGTCTGCACGGCGTGGGCGCTTCGGTGGTCAACGCCTGCTCCGAGTGGCTTACCGTCAATGTGCGCCGCGACGGCAAGGAGTACGAGCAGACCTTCCGGCGCGGCGACCCGGACGGCGACCTCAAGTGCATCGGCACGGTAGCCGAGGGCGTCACCGGCACCCGGGTCACCTTCAAGCCCGACCCGGAAATGTTCAAGGATACCACCGTCTACGACTTCGACACGCTGGAAAAGCGCCTGCGGGAGGAAAGCTTCCTGAATGCCGGTGTCAAGATCACCCTGACCGATGAGCGTCAGCTGTACACCCCCGTGCTGGAGGATGGGCAGGAGGGCGACCCCTGTTACCGCTCCGAGGTCATGTGCTACGAGGGCGGCATCAAGAGCTTTGTCACCTATCTGGGCGAAAAGCGCAAGCTGGAAGTGCTGCACCCCAACGTCATCTACCTCAAGGGACAGACCGACCGCGGCGTGGCGGAGATCGCGCTGCAGTACAATTCCAGCTACAACGAGCTGCTTCTGAGCTTTGCCAACAACGTCAACACCCCGGACGGCGGCACCCACGAAGAGGGCTTCAAGGCCAGCCTGACCCGCGTGTTCAACGACTACGGCCGCAGCCACGGCCTGCTGAAGGACAAGGACGAGAACCTGTCCGGCGCAGATGTGCGCGAAGGTCTGATCTGCGTCATCTCGGTCAAGCTGCAGGAGGCCGAATTTGAAGGCCAGACCAAGGCAAAGCTGGGCAATACCGAGATCCGCACCCTCGTTTCCAACATGGTCTACTCCAAGCTGATGGAGTTCTTTGAGGAGAACCCCGGCGTGGCAAAGGCCATTTTTGAAAAAGCCACCCAGGCCGCCCGCGCCCGCGCCGCCGCCAAAAAGGCCCGCGAACTGGTGCGCCGCAAGAGCGCACTGGAGACCAGCCGGATGCCCGGCAAGCTGGCAGACTGCCGCGAAAAAGACCCCAGCCGCACCGAAATTTTCATCGTCGAGGGCGACTCTGCAGGCGGCTCTGCCAAGATGGGACGCGACTCTGCCATTCAGGCCATTCTGCCGCTGTGGGGCAAGATGCTGAACGTGGAAAAGGCCCGCGCCGATAAAATTTACGGCAACGACAAGCTGATGCCGGTGGTGCTGGCACTGGGCTGCGGCATCGGTGACGAGTTCGATATCTCCAAGCTGCGGTACGACAAGGTGTTCATCATGGCCGATGCGGACGTGGACGGCTCCCACATCTGCACCCTGATGCTGACCTTCTTCTTCCGCTATATGCGTCCCCTCATCGAGCAGGGGCATGTGTATGTGGCACAGCCGCCCCTGTTCAAGGTACAGAAGGGCAACACCATCAAGTACGCCTACAACGACGCGGAAATGGCCATCCTCTCGCAGGAGATGCCCGGCGCAAAGGTGAACCGCTACAAGGGCCTTGGTGAGATGAACCCCGATCAGCTGTGGGAGACCACCATGAACCCGGACAACCGGGTCATCGTGCAGATCACCATCGAGGATGCCGAAAAGGCCGACGAAGCTTTTACCATCCTGATGGGCGATCAGGTGGAGCCCCGCCGCCGCTTTATCGAGACCAACGCCCAGTACGCAAAGCTGGACGTGTAAGACACGGAGGAACAAATGGAAGAAGATTATGTGATGATACCGGGCAGCGGAACCAAAAAGATCATCCGCGACGTCAAAAAGGAGATCGAGACGGCCTTCCTGGATTATTCCATGTCGGTCATCGTGTCCCGCGCCCTGCCCGATGTGCGGGACGGCTTGAAACCCGTCCACCGCCGCATCCTGTACACTATGCATGAGCGCGGCAACGACCCCAGCCATGCATACCGCAAATCCGCCGATACCGTCGGTGCGGTGCTGGGCTCTTACCACCCCCACGGCGACGCATCGGTCTACGACGCCATGGTACGTCTGGCACAGGACTTCTCGCTGCGCTATCCGCTGGTGGATGGTCAGGGTAACTTTGGTTCTGTGGACGGCGACCCCCCGGCTGCTTACCGTTACACCGAGGCCCGCATGAGCCGCATGGCGGTGGAGATGCTGACCGATATCGAGAAGGACACCATCGACTGGGACCCCAACTTTGACGAGACCAAAAAAGAGCCCAGCGTGCTGCCCTGCCGCTTCCCGAACCTGCTGGTCAACGGCAGTCAGGGCATTGCGGTCGGTATGGCTACCAACATCCCGCCCCATAACCTGAGCGAGGTCATTGACGGCTGCATCGCCTATATCGACGACCCGGACATCGACCTGCCCGGCCTGATGGAGCACATCAAGGGCCCGGACTTCCCCACTGCCGGCATCATCATGGGCCGCAGCGGCATCCGCGCCGCCTACGCCACCGGACGCGGCAAGATCACCCTGCGCGGCCGCGCCACCATTGAGGAGACCAAGAACGGCCGCACCCAGATCATCATTACGGAAATTCCCTATATGGTCAACAAGGCGCGCCTCATCGAGCACATGGCAGACCTTGTCAAGGAAAAGCGCATCGAGGGCATCACCGGCCTGAACGATGAGACCAACCGCAAGGGTATGCGCATCGTGGTGGATATCCGCAAGGACGCCAATGCACAGGTCATCCTGAACCAGCTGTACCAGTACACCCAGCTGCAGGACACCGTGGGCGTTATCATGCTGGCCATCGACCACAAGGTGCCCAAGGTGCTCACCCTGAAGCAGATGCTGCAGAAGTATGTGGAGTTTCAGGACGAGGTGGTGCGCCGCCGCACCCAGTACGACCTGAAAAAGGCCAAGGAGCGCGCCCATATTCTGGAAGGTCTGAAGAAGGCTACCGACATCGTGGACGAACTGATCGCCACCATCCGCGCCTGCAAGGGCGGCATGGCAGAAGCCAAAGCTGCCATCATGGAGCAGTTCGGCTTTGACGACCCGCAGGCAGACGCCATCGTCAAGCTGCAGCTGGGCCGTCTGGCCGGTCTGGAGATCCTGAAGATCGAGGAAGAGCTGGCCAGCCTGCAGGCCAAGATCGAGGACTGGGAAGCCATTCTGGCGGATGACGCCCGGGTGCTTGCCATCGTCAAGGACGAGCTGCTGGAAATGAAGAAGCGTTTCGGCGACGAACGCCGCACCGAGATCCAGTCCGTGACCGGCGAGGTGGATATCGAGGATCTGATCGCCGAGGAGCAGTGCGTCTACACCCTGACCGAGGCCGGTTATATCAAGCGTCAGCTCAAGGCCACCTATCAGGCACAGCGCCGCGGCGGACGCGGCATCTCCGGCATGACCCGCAAGGAAGAGGACATCGTGCAGGAGATGTTCGTAGGCTCTACCCACGACTATGTGCTCTTTGTCACTGACCGTGGCCGTCTGTTCCGCATCAAGGGCTACACCATCGCCGAGGGCAGCCGCACCAGCAAGGGTATGAACATCGTCAACCTGCTGCAGCTGGCAGAGGGCGAAAAGGTCACCAACATGATCTGCCAGAGCAAGGACGCTGAGCAGTCGGGCGGCTATGTGACCATGGTCACAAAGCAGGGTCTGATCAAGCGCACCCCGCTGGAGCAGTACGCCAACATCCGCAAGAGCGGTCTGATCGGCATTGCCCTGAACGAGGGCGATGCGCTGGCATGGACCCGCCTGACCTCCGGCCACGATATGCTTATCGTTGCCACCCGCAACGGTCAGGCCATCCGCTTCAACGAGGAAAACGCCCGCCCGATGGGCCGTAACGGCCACGGCGTGCGCGCCATCCGTCTGGCGGAGGGCGATGAAGTTGTCGGCGTGTGCATCTGCCGCGAGGGCGGCACGGTGCTGACCGTGACCGAGAACGGCAAGGGACGCCGTTCCGATATCGACACCTACCGCATCACCGCCCGCGGCGGCAAGGGCATCCGCAACTACGATGTGAGCCGCGACAAGGTTGCCGCCGTGAAGATCGTGGACGATGTGGATGACGTGCTGCTGAGCAGTCAGGAGGGCATCATCATCCGTCTGCACGCCAACGAGATCCCGCTGCAGAGCCGCTACGGCTCCGGCGTGCGGGTGATGCGTCTGGGCGAGAACGACAAGGTGATGGTGCTGGCACGCACCGACCACGACGATGAGGCACAGACCGAGAAGATCGACGCTTCTGAGGCCGAGGCCGAGCCCACCGCCGAGCAGCTGGCCGAGATGGAAGCCGCCGATGCTGCCGCCGCCACCGAAGCCCCGGAGGCAGATCGCGAGGAGAAGGAATAAGGGACAGCGCAGGCTGAAAGAACCCTTCCGCTGAAATCAGTGCAAAGCCCACGCAGGCCGTATGCTTGCCCGCGTGGGCTTTTTTGCAGCACGGACACAGCGGACGCAACGGAAAGTGAGGAAGCCGGATGGCGGAGGAAAGATGCCCGGAGATCAGTGTGATCGTGCCGGTGTACAAGGTGGAAAAATATCTGAACGAGTGCATAAACTCGATCCTTGTGCAGACGTTTGCACAGTTTGAGCTGATCCTTGTGGACGACGGCTCCCCGGACAGCTGCCCTGCCCTGTGCGATGCAGCTGCCCTGCAGGATGACCGTGTGCGGGTGATCCATCAGCAGAACAAGGGACTGAGCGCGGCGCGCAATGCCGGTATGAAGATTGCCCGGGGAAACTGGGTCGCATTTGTGGATTCAGACGACCGCGTGATGCCCGGCTATCTTGAAAGGATGTACGCCGCAGCCCAAAAGGCAGAGCCGGATCTTGTGGTCTGTGATTACCTGTGCATGGACGAAAACGGCGCAGGAAAGGCAAAGTCTGAAAAGCTGGTGCGTGCAGAGCAGCTGGGGCGGGAGGAACTGATCCGCAAGATGTGCCTTACCCCCTTTGCGGTGGCGTGGACAAAGCTGTACCGCCGCGAAATTCTGGAAAAAATGCAGTTCCCGGAGGGCAAGCTCTACGAGGATGCTATGTTTGCGGCAAAGCTGTACCCGACCCTCCGCAAGGCGGTCTGCATCCCGGAGGCGCTGTACTGCTACCGGTGCAATGGCGCCAGCATCATGCACAGCAAGCGCACCGTGCGGAACCTGGAAGATCAGGTAGCGGCGAACTATGCCATGTTCACCTGTGCCCGGGAGCAGGGACTGACGGACGTGCTGTGCGTATATTACTGGCTCATCGTAAAGTATTTTGTGCAGAACTGGCGCGCCATCACCCCCGCAGAGCGCAAAAGCCCGCAGGCACAAAGGGCGCTGGAATGCCGCCGCACCGCATGGCGGCAGCTGAAGCAGAGCGGCGCAGTGACCCCGGCGCACGTCTTTCTGGCAGCGGTGCACCGTGTCGCGCCGGCGCTGTACCTCAGGATGAAGCACTGAGGGAGCACTGAGTGGAAACCCCTCCCGTGAAAATGGGAACCCGGAACGCCCGCAGGCGTTCCGGGAAGCTTTGCGGTTTGACCGGAAAGCTCCTGCTTGCCTTCAGCGTGCAGGGACGCTCCGCTGGGCCAGAGGCAGGGAGGGGTGTTCCGACT
>OGIC01000117.1_pt1 | contig 62771 bp, 58 predicted proteins | sample 1571681 | NCBI WGS metagenome assembly OGIC01 (sample SAMEA2582046, study PRJEB24529) | metagenome | biome: Human gut stool | place: China | collected 2011
AGCGGGCAGAAGCAATGAAAGAAAAGCTGGCAGCAGAGAAGCCTGCGCCGGAAGCGAACATCAGCTTTTATGTGGCAGAGTGTGCAGAGTTTCCGGTGATGGGAGAGTTCCATGACAATCTGACATTGGAGCAGGCATTGGAAATCTACGATAAGATTCCGGCAGAGCGGATGAAGGGAATCAAGAGCATTGGCTTTTCCCTTGAGGATGGAAGCATCTATTCGGGAATGTTTGACCTGATGGTAGGTGGAGAAGTGCAGGCAGAGGTTGTCAACCATATCCAGCATTACCGGGAAAGTTCGCTGGTGCAGAAAGCAATTTCGGATATGAAAACGCTTTTGGAAAAGCGGCAGGCAAGCAAGGAGTTGGAAGAACGCCCCAACACCCGGCAGTCTGTTCGTGAAGCGTTGAAGAACCGCAAAAAGGCGCAGGAGCAGCAGCCTCATCAGGAACAGGCAAAACCGAAGAAGGCAAAGAAGAAAGGAGAAATGGAACTGTGAGCAATGTGAAGTTTAATGCAGATGAGATGATGGTTATGGCAATGTTTGAGCAGGATACGGCTGAAAATACGAAAAAGGAACTGGAAGCGGTTCTTCCTTATGTTGTAGATGATATGGCAGTCAGGTTGCTGGTGGAGCAGGTAATCTCTAAAATGGAGAATCTGCCGGATGAGCAGTTCATGAATCTGGAACTGGATTTGTACAGACCGGATGCCCCGGAAGAGGAGAAAGCGTGATGAGTGCTAATCTTTTTATGATTTACCAAATCAATGATTTGGAAAAGAGCCGGGACTATCGCTGCCGCCCGTATGAGTACCAGATTGAAAACGGCTTCATGGTGACAAGTGAGAACTATGTTCTAGGTTATAAGGCATCTCTGATTCAAGGCGTTACACCGGGGCAGATTCGGGAACGCATGGAAAAGCTGAATCCTGATAGGTTCAGAGTCCGAAAATTCGGTGTCAGTGATGTGATCGTAACATCCATTGGCGGAAAAATGCAGTCCTATTATGTGAATCCAAAGGAACTTATCAAGTTCAATGGTTTTTTCACGAAGTTGTCAAATGGCGAGTACCTGCTTCTGAACGAGCAAGGCTATCAGGTTGAGGGGCAGAAAGGAACGTGGACGGTAACGGATGAGAAAACCATAGACGAGCAACGCTTTGTTCTGATGGTGAATGACCAGAAACCGGACTTGCTGCCTAGCATTGTAGTACAGTCGGATGGGAAATTCATAACATCGACTGCCAGTGGATTTGACAATGCGACTGTCCGAAAAGTCCGGGAGCTGCTTCACCATGAAAAGTTTTTGGAAAATGGCACGGCAGAAAGAGCAAGGGAGTCTGGCACAGAGCAGAACTACAACATGATAGACGGCTGCGTGAACAATGTGCCTAAGAAGCCCAGAGTGACTGGCGGCAGGGTGTCTGTTCTGGATCGCCTGCATATCAAACAGGCGGAAAGAGCGCGAAAGGACAATGCGCAGGTTCAGCAGCAGGAACGAACACGCAAGAACTGATAATCCGTAATGAGAGAAAGGTGGCTTCCCTAAAAAGGAAGCTGCCTTTTTTCAATTGCCTACAATAGCGGGCTTGATATTTCAGAGAAAAGTGGGTACAATGATAACAGAATAGAAAACTCGATACACGATGTTGTGACAGGAAGAAAGTATGGGAACTTTATATGAATACCTATTAGATAACTATAAAGAAAATGAGCCGATTTTCCTTGCAGACCTTCAAGTTGATGGAATGACCCGCACGAATGTCCGGCAGCAAATCAAGAAGTTGACAGATACAGGTAAAGTAAAACGCTTTGATAATGGAATTTACTTTTTACCCAAAAAGACAATCTTTAAGTCCGGCTCACAGCTTGCACCGGAAAAAGTTCTGGAATGTAAGTATCTGCGAGATAAAGATGAACGCTGTGGCTATGTGAGCGGCCTGATGTTCTTTAACCAGATGGGGCTTACTACGCAGGTCCCTATGATGTATGAGGTTGTGTCGAACAAGGCAACAAATGATTATCGAGAAACCTCTCTGGCGAAATCCCGCGTGATCGTGCGAAAGCCGAAAGTGCCTGTAACAGAGAAAAATTATAAAGCACTTCAATTTTTGGATATGCTGAAAGATGTAGATGTATATTCGGAAGTGACGGGAAAGCCGTTGCAGGATCGACTGTACCGTTATATGGATGATGCAAACTTGAGCATTTCGGAGATGGAACCGTACTTTGCTTATTATCCTGATAAGCTATATAAAAATCTAGTGGAAACGAGGGTGATTTACAAGGACATGGAAGAGGAGATACTGCTGGAGAAAAAAGAGGGATGGCTTATAAAAAGCTATCCCTCTTTTGACGGCCAGTCGGTTTGAGCATCGTAGAGAGGCTTGACTGGATCTGTCCTAATATTATATGCGGAAGAATCAGACGTGATTCCTCCAGTCGGAAGGTAAATGCAATTTTCCGAGGTCAATATCGCGCTGATACTTGTTTAGAAGTGCATCAAAGCTAGTGATAAAATCGTTCCATTCGTCATCGGATGGACGTAAATATTTCATGGCGAGCAAGAAATGATAAAGACCACAATAGCGTGGAGCCGGATTTTGCTGATCGACACTTAATAGCTTGGGCTTTGTCGTAAGGGAACGATTATATATTCTGGAGTTGTGAGCGCAAATGTTCCGCAGAACAACAACAGCATGAATCCAGGATGAGAACATCTCAAGGCTTGGAGTGGCAAGGTTACCTTTTGCAGAAGTGTATTTATAAAACTGGGCCAGACTGGGATATACAGAATCTATGCCTGTTGAAAGATTCTTGATATACTTGGAAAGCGTTCCAAAAAACATTACTTCAACAGCAGCCCAAAGGGGAATCTGCCCATCATGGTTGTCATAATTGTGGGTGATAAATACATCTGTTGAACGTGCAATTTCTGATGAAATGGATGCAGTGTTTCGCCAAAATATCGCTTTATCCTTGAAGATAGAAGGGTCAAGGTAAATCAGCGCATCATTTTTCTGCAGGAGAGCTTCGCAAAATCTGGAACGAAGAGCAACTTCTATTTTACAGGTCATGCCAAATAGTAAAGAGCGCAACTCCATGTCAAAGTTGTAGATGTGACAAATGGTGTCGAACGTGACATTTGGTATGTATTTTTTAGTGGCGTTATCATAGAGATGAAAACTATATCCGCGCAGACGATAAAATCCAATCTCATTTAAAGCCGTTTCTACTTTCTGGTCATCAGTTATTACTAGACCAGCATCTTTGTACTTTTGAATCAGAGCAGCAGTCTGATATATATTCTTTGGATAGGGTTTCATTTGTACAATCCTCATAAAATGAAAAGGCCCGCCGGTTTGAGCATCGTAGAGAGGCTTGGCGGGATCTGTTGACTAATATTTTATCACTAAAATGAGGGCTTGTCAATCACTTTCTTTATGTCATGCGGAATTTTTTCTTTTTTATATATCTGAAGCAATGTAATAAGATGCGTCAGCAATGTAACAAGACGCGTCTGCCGGAAGGTTATAGCGTGAATTCACGCGTGGCGTGCTTTTGTACGGAGGGTTGATTCAAGATGTTTTCGACATTTGAACAGACAGTTTGTAATTCACGGTGGTAGTCTTTGAAATACTGGTGAGTTTCATATTGTGCGCTCTTCTGCTGTACCAGAAGTTCTTTTTCAGAACGCAGGTCTTTCATAGTTGGAAGTTTCCCGTCTGGTGAATTTTGCTTTAGAAATTGCAACGCTTCTTCATATTTGGCAATCTCATCTGCATGGTTCTGCCGGAAATCCTTTTTATTGGTGGATTTCAGAAAATCAGCGTAGACCGATTTTGTAGAAAGATACTGTCCCAGATAATGAATCTGTTCGTTCACTTTTTTCAGTTTGGCTTCAGTGAGTTTGGCATCGCTGCGGGCTTTTGCCATTTTGGACTGAATCGTATCTGTGGTATCTTGCAATTTTTCCTGAGTATCATACCCATGCTCCTGAATGTAGGCAACCGTTTTAGCCATTTGCTGCAAGTTGCTGATTTTTACTTTCTGGGCATAGGCTCGGCTTTGCTGGGCCTTAATGCAGCTCTGCAAATCAACCACAAGACGCAGGTCGGATTTGATGAACAGAATGGTGATAGGATCGTCCGGCACCCATTGTGCCTGATTCTGTTCAGCGGCGAGTGCATTTTCTTCAAAGAGCTGCAAAAGGTATTCTCGGTCATAGTGGCTTCCCAGTTTCCGGGCAGATATGTACTTCTGCCGATCCGATGTAAGATAGCTGAATCGCTCCCGATGGTCTTTGACCTGTATTCCGTATTCTGCTTTGAGCAGCCGTTGAAATTCTTCAAAAGATTTCGCACGTTCCGCAATGTCGTTGATGGCATTGCGGATTTTTTCTTTGTTGGTTTCAAATTTGGTTTTCATGGGTGCGATGCCTTCTGCCATTATCTCCATGTTGGCCATATCAAGATTTAGCTGTCCTCTGCGATGGGCATGATATTCCTGCTGTGTGATTTTTTCTGCAGCAGGAGAGAGCAGATCGACCTGATATAATCCCTCGCGTTGGCAGATGTCCATAAGAGAACTTTGTAAATGACGGAGATACTCTTTTGTCAGATGGTGCTTATATCCTGCCTTGCAGTCGATGGCACGTTCAGTATAAGGCTGAGAGGCTATATCTTCTTTTCGTAGGCTGTTGATAATGATATGGGTATGGATATTACCGGAGTTGTTGCTGCCGTCTGTATGAGTGCAGACAAGTGCCTGATGCCCAGGAAAATTTGCTTTGGCATATTCCATGCCAATAGCTTGTGCTTGCTCCCCGGTCAAACCATGATCGGTAACATCCATGGGATCGTGGCTGATAATGTAATGGTGGCATTTGATTTCATCGTATCTTTGATTTTTATGGTATTGTTGGTTGAGCAATTCACACTCAAGATCGAATGCTTCAGGATTGCAGTTCAATCCATCAAAATAAAACTCATCCCGGAGCATGGAATTGCCGTTTTCATCAAGGATGGGAACGAGGTGAAATTCATCATGCTGGTATTTCAAGTAATCAATAACAGCACCATAGTCAGCGTTTTTTACTGCGAAGTGTTTTAGGATTGCCATAGATTCCTCCCAAGTGAACAATTTCTCGACGAAGTTCCCGAATTTCTGTGATGCACTTTTTGATTTCGTCTACGATACTGACGGTGATTTTTCCACCGCTGTGCAAATAGCGGGTAATCTGATTCAGATTGTTTCCGATGCCAGCAGCGATTGTAACTAGCTGATGGATTTCTGACGTGTCCGCAACGATGTAATGAGTGCTTGATGGTGCTTCCTTGAGAAAACACTTTCGGATATATGTGCTGGTGGGTAGTCCTGCACTTTCAGCGTAGCCGGATACGATTTCATATTCCATCTCGCTGCAACGGATATGAATATCGTGGGTTCTCTGAATGGGCTGCTTGTTTTTTGGTCTTGCCATAGTGGTATCCTCCTGATTTTTTGAGAAAAGATTTATCCCGACAAGCCGTAGGCGGTCGGCTGCGACCACTTTAGTGGAAGCCAGATAGCCAAAATCTGTGATTTTGCGCGTGCCGTGGGAATGGGGAACGGAATCCCCATCAAGATTGCCAGAGAACAAAAATCCCGAAAGGGAGTTTTTGGTCTACGCAGGCGAATCTTGCGCTACTTACGGTGAAGCCGTAGCCTTACGCATTTTTCAGATCCTTCTATCTTTAGAATCGGGCAGAGCGTGTTTCGCAAGGTGTTTTTGAAAAAATTAAAAAAATTTTTGAAATACCTTGCGAAATGGCCTTTCTCCAATTCTATAAGTGAAAGAGGTTGACACACCACCCCAAAAACAGAAAGGAATGAGTGAATGACCGAAACAACTGCACGAACCTATCACACCATGGAAAGCCTGCGCCAGATGGCACAGACCGATCTCCGTAATGTGAACCGCGAGGAACTGGTAGACATCAACGAAGTGGAAATTAGAAAAGACTTGTCGCAGCGGGAGCGGATGGTCGATTTCATTTCGCAGATCAAGAACCCTTATTGCTATCTTGACAAGGGCATGGTAGTGAAGATCAGCTTTGCAGGAGAGAACCGATTAGAGGACACACTGAAAAAATGCGCACGGACGCATCGGAGATAAAAAAGAAGAAAGCAGAAGAAAATTTGCGCTTTAGCACATTAATGCGTTGACATAGACCGCGAAATATGAGATAATGGCTTTGGGTCAAAACAGAATATGCTAACTAAAGCCGATAATTTTCTTGGTTTATTGTCAGAACGACAAATAGATTAAGGAGGTCATCGGCTTTTTATGTTTTTTCAGGAAAATGGACAATATCGCTGTGCTGTGTATCTTCGATTGTCACGTTCGGACGGCGATCAGCAGGAAAGCAACAGCATCAAAAATCAAAGAGCCTTACTGAACGATTATCTGGGAAAGCACCCGGAACTGCATAAGGTCGATGAGTATGTAGACGATGGATACAGCGGTACGAATTTTGAACGCCCGGATTTCAAACGGATGATGCAGGACATAGAGAATCGGAAAATCAACTGTATTGTCGTCAAGGACTTATCACGATTCGGCAGAAACTACATTGAAACAGGACGTTATCTGGAAAGAATCTTTCCATTTATGGGAATCCGCTTCATCGCCATCAACGATCATTATGACAGTGCGGAAGAAAACGATGATAAGGGACGTATCCTGATTCCGTTCAACAATCTTATCAACGATACCTATTGCCGTGACATTTCCATGCGTGTCAGAAGTCACTTGGATGTAAAACGGAAAGAAGGTCAGTTCATTGGCAGCTTTGCAGGATACGGGTATCAGAAAGACCCGAAAGACAAGAACCATCTGATTATAGATGAATACGCGGCGGGCATCGTGCAGGAAATCTTCAAGCTGAAGCTCAACGGGATGAGCGCACAGCACATTGCAAACCATCTGAATGAATTGGGAGTTCTGCCGCCAAATGAGTATAAGCGGGCCAGCGGATTCAATTATACTTGCGGATTTCGAGCGGGACTGAACCAGAAATGGACGGTGGTATCGGTCAATCGGATCCTGAAGAATGAATCCTATACTGGAACCTTGATTCAAGGCAAACGTCGGAAAATCAACTACAAAATCAAAAAGAGCCAGGATGTTGGGACTGAAAACTGGATTCGTGTCGAGGGAACACATGACGCGATTATCAGTAGAGGTGAGTTCCAACAAGTGCAGCAGTTGATGGAATTGGATACACGCACTTCACCCAGTCAGAAAACAGTTTATCCATTATCGGGCTTTCTGCGCTGCGCTGACTGCGGACAGAACATGATCCGGCGCACGGTGACGAAGAAAGAAAAGAAATATCAATACTATCACTGTTCTACCTATAAGAATGGCGGAGATTGCACTCCCCACATGATAAACGGCGAGAAGCTGGAAGAAAGTGTTTTGGCAGCAATCCGGCATCAGATTGCACTTCTTGTTGAAGCAGAGCAGGTGTTATCTCACGCAGACTTGGCAAGCGGTGAACAGATTGGCGTGAAAATTTTGGATGGACAAATCAATGCACTGGAAGCGGAATTGGAACGATACCGTAATTTGAAAGTTCGGCTGTATCAGGATTTCTGCGATGATGTTGTCAGCAAGGAAGAGTACAGTGAGATGAATGCCCGGTTTGCGCAGAAGATAAAAGAGGCGCAAGACAAAATTCAGGCGATTCAGGATAAAAAGCAGGAGGCGGTCAAGCATGACACGATGCTTCCCGATTGGTTGGAAGAACTGAAACAGTACCAGCACATTAAAACGCTGGAACGGCGGGTGGTGGTAGAACTGATCGACCACATCGACATTCATAGTAAGGAAGAAATTGAAATTCACTTCTGCTTTGAGGACGAACTACACAGCATTACAGAAAAATTCATGGAATATCAGGCACATAACGGGAAAGAGGTGGCAGAAGAATGAGATGGGTAAGCTACACAAGGTCAATCTCCAGCAGAATCGGAGAAGAAAATCCTGCCAATACGATTGCAGAACAGAATGCAAATATTGAACAATACTTGAAAAATAAAGGGTACAGAATATCAGAAAAGTACAGTGACCGCAAGAGATCGGCAGAAGCAGCCGATGGTTTTGATCAAATGGTGCAGGACGGCATGACACAAAAATTCGATGCGGTTGCCGTTGATTCCATCTTCCGTTTTGGCAAGACATTGCCATTTGCCATTGAGGTATTACAAAAAACTTTTTATCCAGTTGGTATTCAGTTTGCTGTTGTTGAGGATGATTTTTGCAGTACAGACCGAACAGCAGACGAAGTGGAACAGTATTTTAAGGAAAAAGTCATTGAGAAAATCCGATTTGAATTTATGGCGAGCCGACAAGATAGCTTTGAGAAAGGAGTGCTGACACATCGGCAGGCAAAGTATGGCTATGACATATCAGAAGATCGTAGGAGCTTTGTGCTTGATTCGGAAAGCGCATACATTGTGAAACTGATTTTTCAGATGTATCTGGAAGGAATGACGCTTCAAGAAATCGGAGCGGCATTGGACGCACAAAATGTCCCATCGCCGCAAATTCAGATGACTCGAAATAAAAAGGTGACGAGGAAAACAAAATGGCCTGTCACGACAATTCGCTCTATTCTGGTGAATCCACTCTATATTGGAAAGCTCACATTGAAGCTGTCCGGTGCTGAGAAGAAGATGGAAGTTCCACCAATCGTATCAGAGGAAGATTTTCAAAAGGTGCAGGAAAGAATCAATGATTCGGTTAAACTTCCTGCTCCTAAACGGAGATCAACGCCCAATATCCTTATCAAGAAAATATATGACCGGGCAAGTGGAGAACGCTTGTTGTGCAGAACGACTGAGGACGAAACAAGGCAGATATATTCTTTTGACAGAAAATGTAAGTGCTTTAGTGGAAAAGCACCCTATATTGAAAGCACTGAAGTTTTTGATGTGATTCGATTTTCATTAAAAACAGCGCAGGAGCAGGCAAGATATATTGGCAGATTACTGGAATCGGACAAAGATGAAGTTAAGCGATGCCAGAATATTGTACTTAACCCTTATCGGGAACAGGCAAGAACACTTATGGATGCGCTGGCTGAAAAGGATGTTGAAAGAACTTCTGTCTACCGGAAATATGAAAGATGTGAAATAGAACAGGAGCAGTTGGAGAATTTTGAATCTCGGTATCAGGCAGAAATAGAAGAACTGGAAGCAGAGTTCAAGAACATTATGATGAAAGTTTCCGTAATAGAGAAGGCGTTCAGTTATGTAAATCCATGGCTGACAAAATTTCAAGACCTTACGACTCCTGAAATACTGGAACGGACGCACATCAAAAAATATGTGGAGCGGGTTTGGATTGAGGATTTTAAGCGAGTAGAGGTTGTTTTGAAGGAAGAAGAATGGACAAGATTCTTCCCGGAGGAATGGCTGAGAACCGGAAAGGAAAATTAAAATGGCTAGAAAGAGCAGAAAAAACATAATGCCGCAGAGTGCTGCACCGGAGATTCGTATTTCCGAAGAAGTCAATCTTCTGCGTACAGCAGCGTATGCACGATTATCCTCGGAGAACAGCGGGCATGAAACAGAAGATACCCTGAATACGCAGATTCTGCAAATCCATAATTATATCAAGGAACATCCAGAGCTGACACTGACGGATACCTATGTGGACAATGGCTTTACTGGAACAAACTTTGACCGCCCGGAGTTTGAGCGTATGATGCAGGATGTGCGGACAGGAAAAATCCAGTGTATTGTGGTTAAGGATTTGTCCCGCTTTGGTCGTGACTACATTGAAACGGGCAACTATCTGGAAACGATTTTTCCGATGCTTCATATCCGGTTTATTGCTATCAATGATGATTTTGACAATATCCGGCAGTCGGATGTGGACAGTCTTGCAGTCCCCATCAAGAACATGGTAAACAGCCTGTACGCAAAGGACATCTCAAAGAAAATTGGCCTAAGCTATCAGATGCGTAGGGAAAAAGGAATCCCTACTTCATGGTGTGTGCCGTATGGCTATCGCATGAATGAACAGAAAAGTCAGTATGAAGTGGCAGATGAAGCAAAGTATGTGAAGCTGATTTATCAGTGGTATCTTATGGGGGTGAGTACGAACGAAATCGCCCGTAGGCTGGAATTTCTGGAAGTACCTCGTCCGAATGAACATCTGAATCGTAGACTGCACGAGGGACATGATACGACTTTCAATAAATGGCATTCCAGTTCTGTTCTCCGTATTCTGGATAGTCAGGTATATATCGGAAATTTGGTAACGGGAAAAACCCGGACTGCCTCTTATAAAGGAATTGGGCTGCACCCGGTAGATAAGGAAGAATGGCATATTGTGGAAAATGCTCATGAGGCAATTATCTTGAAGTCCGATTTTGAAATCGTGCAGGAAAAAAGAAACAGGAACAAGGAAAGACGAAATAATGCAATGGCTCGTTCAGAACAGGTGCGGACAGAGTGTAGGAATCACTTTGCAGGCATGGTGTTTTGCGGCTGTTGTCGGCGCAGCATGACATTTGTGCGTCAGGTGCATAAAACGGAAGAGGAAAGCTATTTCGGAGTATTCCAGTGCAAGAGAAAGAAGGGGACAACACCATGTTCCTATCATACAGTGCCAGAAAAAATGGTTATGATGGTAGCAATGAAGCAGATTCATCATCTTGTTTCTACCATGTGCGAAGAAGAAAAGATGGTAAAAGAAATGCTGAACAACGGTGGTCTGGATTCCACCCGTTCCATCAAGGTGAAAGAAAACTCGATTGCATTTCGGATTCAGGAAACCGAAGAACGGCGGCTGCGCTTATATGAGGACTATAAGGCAGAAATTCTGGATGAAGAAGAGTACAGCCAGTTAAAAGAACATTATATTGCTGAAAAGCAGCGACTGGAACAGGAATTGCAAAAGCAGCGGCAGCGGTCATTGGAACTTGAAAAGAGAATGAGAATTTGCGATGAACAGATGGAACGGATGCGGGCTATTCTGAATCAGAAAGAATTTGATGAAGAACTGGTACATGAGCTTATCAAGAAAATCTATGTAGGCATCGACAATTCGGTAGAAATTGAGTTTAAGTGCAGTGACCCGTATCAAGAGGTTCTGGCATTTGTGGCGGAGGTGCAGAATGAATAATAAGATTGCGATTTATCTTCGATTATCTCTGTCAGATGGAGATTTGAAAAAGGGAAGCAAGGATGAGAGCAATAGCATTGAAAACCAGCGGCTTTTGCTCCATTCCTATATTGAAAAGCAGGACGATCTCCCAGGCGAAATTGTGGAGTATGTAGATGATGGCTATACTGGAACGAACTTCAATCGTCCGGCGTTTCAGAAAATGATTATTGACCTGAAGCAAGGGGAGATAAAGACCATAGTGGTCAAAGATTTGTCCCGGTTAGGGCGTGATTATATTGGCGTGGGCGATTACATTGAGCAGATTTTTCCATTGATGGGTGTCCGCTTTATAGCGGTGAACAATGCCTTTGACAGCATGAAGCTGAACAACGGCACTCCGGGCATCGAAGTTGCAGTCAGCAATCTGGTGAATAATCTGTATAGCCGTGATATTGGCAAAAAGGTTCGTGCGGCATTGGAAGTGAACTGGAAAAGTGGCAAAGCTACATCTGTTAATGTGCCGTTTGGTTACGTCTGGAACGGGAAAGGCAATCAGCGATGGGCGATTGACCCAGAAGCAGCGGCCTGCGTCCGAAAGGTGTTTGATTTGGCATTATCTGGGCGCAATACAACGCAGATCGCCTATACGATGAATGAATTGGGGTTGCCGACACCAGGGTTGTACTCTAAACGGAAAAATACCATAGTAGGCGGCAATGCAATTATAGCCCCGGAGAGCGAAATACTTTGGAATCCGGGGATTGTCTGGAGGGTGCTGCGGCGATACGAATATACCGGGGCTTTGGTGATGGGCAGAAGGCAGAAACTTGATGTGAATACCACGGCATTCCGCACTTTACCGGAAGATAAATGGATTATTACAGAGAACACCCATGAAGCAATCGTTACAAAAGATGAGTATTATCAGGCACAAAAGGCAATCCGCAATGTTGCTCCGATCCAGTACAAAACCGAAGATGATTTTGCTCTGAAAGGCAAAATATGCTGTGGAAACTGCCTGAGACAGCTCCGGCATGAGAAGCAGTATGGCGAAATGGTATTCTGTTGCGGTCACAAAAGGTCAGTAGGAAAATTCTCACACTGCTATTCAGGCTATTACAGAGAGCAGGCGGTCAATTCAAGAGTTGCCCGCGCTATAAAAACGGTATTTACAGCATTGGAAGTTGTGAATCAGGGAATGCAGGAGAAAAAATCCATAACCTTGCAGTGTGTAGATGTTGATGATTTGAAAAAGCAGGCAGAAATGATTCGGGCAGAGCAAATTAAACTCTATGAATCGTATGCAGATGGGATTCTGACCCGCAATGAATATCTGGAAAAGAAGAAAGGACTGGGGGAAAAGCTGGCAGATTTGCAAGAGAAGATTCGTATAGAAGAGGAAGAGCAGGAAACCGCAGATGAACTGGATGAGGAAATCCGCAGCCTGACAGAGCAGGCAAGTCAAAAAACATACATAGGCGGTCTGACCAAGGAATGTGTGGATGCCTTTGTCAGCATGGTTTATCTGTATGACGATCAAACGATGAAAGTTGATTTTAACTGTGAGGATGTGATTCGGAGAGCATTGGAAAAGTATGGCGCATAACTGCATAGAATCAGCGAGGTAAGCAAAAAGAATGCCCGTCTGGTTGAGAGGATTCGCAAATCTTCTCGATCAGGCGGGCATTTCATTCCGTAGGAATGGGAATCAGTCGTTATGTACGGTCTTTTCCCAACGATGGAAAACAGCTTCAAAGAAGTCGTGACCAAGGACTCCTTCACCAATAGGGCCGAACTTCTCCCGATAAGATTTAAGAATTGCCGTAAAGTCTGGATTTTGAAATCCAGTATATTTGTCAAGGGAACACAGCTTTTGATAATCAGGAAAATAGGAAAGCAGTTCGCTGTCGGTCTTTTCTTCAAAAATATTCATGGCATTTCCTCTTTAGAAATTCAGACTATCTACCCATGCAGACAAATCAGCTTTGATTGAGGAAGCGTTAAATACCTTTCCATGCAGGAGTTTGGAACCAGGGCAGCTAGGAGCAAGCTTTTCATTGGTCTTGCCCATATCGCTGCCACCGGAAGTGGCGAATGGAATAATGGTTTTATTCTTTAGGTCATAGCTTTCCAGAAATGTATTGATGATTGTAGGGGCAATGTACCACCAGATAGGAAATCCGACAAAAATCGTATCGTATTCATCCATGTTGTCGCGTTTGGCGGCGATGGCAGGGCGGGAATCGGGATTGCTCATTTCAATAGTGCTGCGGGATTTCTTATCCATCCAGTTCAGATCGGCTTTTGTGTAAGGGACTTCGGGACGGATTTCAAAAATGTCTGCACCGATGGCATCTGCTAAATCTTCGGCAACTTTTGCGGTAATGCCGCTGGCAGAAAAATAGGCAACAAGCTTTTTGCTCATGACAATGCACTCCCTCAATATTTGATTTGATAATAGTATAGCACGGTGGGGGTGGGGTATCAAGAAGTGAAATGAAAACAGAATTATTTGGAAAATGCTGGATTTTCAATGTTTGGTTTTGCTAATTATAACTTTAATATTGCATCTTAACTCAAAATAAGTTATAATACAGAAAAAGAGTTATGAATGGAGGCGATAGAGTGGAATACCTTAAGCGAGTTTTAGGAATCGAAGTGCTATATGAAAATAAAGCTTTAGAGCATCTGCCAAACTTCATCAATACGAGATACGTTTCGCAGAGAGTATTTTTGAATGGTCAAAAAGTGGTTTTTTTGTATCCAAAAAACGAATTGGAGCAGGTGGAAACATTAAAAAAGCATCTGGAACGTGTGAAAAAGAGTGCGGATTGTCCTGTGGTGTTGGTTCTGGAACAAATCACGGCACGGCAAAGAGAGTATTTGCTTCGAGAGAAAGTAGCATTTATTGTAGATGGAAAGCAAATATATCTGCCTTTCATGGCGGTGTATTTGCAGGAACGCTGTGATGCAGAAAAGAGTGACAGAGAAGAAATCTTGCCATCGGCACAGATGCTGTTGCTTTATTTTATTTATGAGGGAGCAAAGGAGCTGTCCACAAGTCAGGCTGCAAAAGATTTGGAGTTGACTCCAACATCTATTTCCAGAGCATCGAAACAACTTGAAGAAATGGGACTTTTGCAGGCAAAAAAAATCGGAGTGCAGAAGATACTGTCCTCGGAAAATTCCCCGAAGGAACTGTTTTATAAAGCAGAGAAAGCTCTGCTTAGTCCTGTGAAAAGAACGGTCTATATTCCAGATGAGAAAGTAAAGATTGAATTGTTGGAGAGCGGTTATTCTGCGTTGGCAGAGTATTCGATGCTCAATGCGCCTAGTGTTCGGTGCTATGCTTCAGAAAAAATATCTCAGTGGAATGACTTTATGACCAAGGATTTACAGGACTCAAATTCGCAGGTAGCTATTGAAATGTGGAGGTATGATCCACGAAAATTATCGAGGGAAAAAATGGTTGATGAACTTTCTCTAGCATTATCGCTTAGAGAAGATGCAGATGAACGGGTAGAAGAAGCAGTAGAAGAAATGTTAAATAACCTGTGGAGGAAGATAGATGGTAACAGGAATTGAGAGCTTTAAGGAATGGTTTAAGGGCAACGAGAGCCAGTATGCAATTATCGGTGGAACAGCGTGTGACATCTTGATGACAGAAGAAGGCTTAGATTTCCGTGCAACAAAAGATATTGACCTTGTTCTGATTATTGAAGCAGTGGATGCGGATTTTGGAAGAAAGTTCTGGGACTATGTAAAACAGGCCGGATATGAACACTGCAATAAGAGTTCGGGGGTACCGCAGTTCTATCGTTTCAGCCACCCGACCTCAAACCGCTACCCGGCAATGATCGAGTTGTTTACCAGAAAACTGGATGCAATTCAGCTTCCAGATGATGCAGAACTGACTCCGCTGCCAATGGATGAGGACATATCGAGCTTATCCGCAATTCTTTTGGATGATGACTACTATGAATTTCTGAAACAGGGAAAAGTGACCGTTGATGGAGTAACGGTTTTGGATGCTGCATATCTGATTCCATTCAAGGCGAAAGCGTGGATGGATTTGACGGATCGCAAAGCGTTAGGAGAACACGTTGATAGTAAAAACATCAAAAAACATAAAAATGATGTTTTTCGATTGACTGAGTTGATTGACCCTACGGTCAAGATTGCCGCTCCTAGTGGCGTGTATGAGGATATGCAGAGGTTTGTTGAACGGATGAAAGATGAAGCAGTTGACATCAAGCAGTTGGGGCTTGTGGGAAGAACAAAAGAACAGATTCTTCGAGAAGTAGGAGAATTGTATATATTGCCGTAAATAAAAAGGTCGAATATAAGTTGAAAGACAGCAACTTTATGGAGAAAGAATATGAAAAGTGACATCCAGTTGTATCCTGATCTTATAAAAGCACTAGAAAAGAATGAGATTGTTTACCTCTTTGGAGCAGGATTTTCAACAGCATTATCGGGAAGAAAATACACATGGTGGGATTGGATAGTTGATGGAATTGGTCGTATAAAAGACCATGCTACTGCGGATATGCTTAATGAATCATTGATGTCCGATAACTCAACGGACAACATGGTTTCTGTTGTTGGAAAAGTTATAAAAATACTCAAGGAAGAAGGGTCTTATAAAACATGGATGCATGAGGCATTTGAATCAACCGTGGTTGTGAACGAAAAACTGAAAAACACACTAATGAAAATATTGCTTATGCAGGATGTGTTTGCAACGACAAATTATGACCACCTTCTAGAGAATGCTACTGGACTGATGGCGGTATCTTATGAAGAACCCAATGTAGCTTTTCAAATGCTAAAACAGGGAAAATCGAACAATGTTTTGCACATTCATGGAATTTATGATTCTGAAAAGGAGATTGACAATATTGTTGCAGATAAAGAACAGTATGATGCGGTAATGAATAATCAAGGAGCGCAGTTTATACAAGGAATTTTGGGAACGAGAACGCTCATTTTTGTTGGATGCGGAAAGACAACAGAAGACGCTAATATATCACGATTTATTCAATTCGCCAATAGCCATCTCAAGATGAATCAGGAATACTATTTCCTTTATAGAGAGGGCGAAAATCCCGTTGGAATGCCCAGCAATATAAAACTTATTTCGTATGGAAATGAGTACAGTGATTTGCCAGATTTCTTAGAGGACATGGCAGAATTGCGCATTAAAGAGAAGGTCATTAAAAGACCGCTGATTGGACTATCGCCATACAAAACAGCGGGATATGCGACAGATGTGTTGCAGAAGTATCATTATTCTTTACAACAATTGCCTTTCTGCGGGCGTACCAGCGAAATGAGCCAATTGCAAAATTTTCTTGAAGAAGATCAGAAGTTCTTGTGGTGGGCGATTACGGGGCAGGCTGGAGCAGGAAAAAGTCGCCTTGCACTAGAGTTTCTAAAACAATCTGCCGGTAAATGGTTCGGATTCTTTGTTAATGAGAATGCAACCCAAAGTGATTTCGATTCATTTGAACCGTTTAACAATACAGTGGTAGTCATTGATTATGTTGCAAGTCGTGAAGGATTTGTTGCAAATGCTATTCGCTCGATAAAAGAAAAATTTGAAAATTCGGACTATAAAATAAGAATTCTTTTGTTGGAACGTGAAAACTCAAGAAATGCAAGTTCGTGGTATTACAAGCTGCTTCAAAGGATCGGAAAATATGACACGTACGATCTAAAAAGTACGGAGTACAAAAACTATTTTCTGAATTTGGGGGATTTGGATAGAGCATCAGTAGAAACCTTAATTAAAGAAGTTATGAACCAAAGAGGAATAGAAGCGGACGATATAGTTGCACGGGAATTATGTGAGGCTTATGGGAAAAAATACGAAAAATTGCAATTCAGACCTTTATTTGTGCAAATATTTGTAGAAGCATGGATTGAAAATGACTTCCAACTGCCAAGATATGATAAATTTGAGGAGCTTCTGCAAAAACTGCTAGAAAGAGAACAGCAGAGATGGCTGGAGATATTAGACAATGACCAATCTTGTTGCAATGCATTTATTCACTTACTATTGAGAGCCAATATTAGCGGTAAACTTCAACCGGAAAAGATTCCAATCTATTATCAAGACGATTGGAATATGGTGAATTCCTTTTTGCAAAATCACTCTTTTCCGGGAAAGCAACGAGAAGAAGAAAAGAAAGCAATATTTGCAACAATTTGTCAAAACGTAAATGAGAATAGTTTGGAAATTGAACCATTATATCCAGACTTAATAAAAGAATATATGTTTTGTTTCTATATGGATGATTCAAGACTTTCGGAAGTGCTGAATGAGTTGTGGCAAAATGAAGCAAGCAAATTTGCAATATTTATAACGCGGGCTTTGACGGATTTTCCTGAAATTTCATTTTTTAAGAAGGTTTTGAAAGAGTTTGACGAAAATACCCAGAATATAGATGTATTGCTTGGACGACTTAATCTCCTACAAAAGCGGACAGTTGATGAAAACGATGACCCGATGGTTCTTATTTCTATCATTGATAATGAATATGCTTTTTGGCGACAAGTAAAAATTCCAGAGGAAAATACTCAGAAGGAGAAGCTTGCAACAACAAAGGTAATGGGATTAAATATGGTGGCACAACAATATGCAGGGTGGTCACTGTATGATCTTTCTTACATGATGGAGGCATTAGATGAGATGTGCAAGGTTCAAGGAGGTGAAGCCACCAACGTCCTGAAACAATTGTTTTTATCCGAAGCTATAAAAGGGTTATCACAAAAGGGATTTGTAGAAGAATCTAATAGTTTGATTCAGAAAATGAACGAAATAATCGGTGAAAATCCTGAGATGGATGAATTGTTATCTATCTCAGAAATGGACTGCTACAATGCTGAAATGATGAATGATCTTCAGCTTGAAAAATTTGATGACGCACTTAATGTCTTGAAAACAATGAGAAGCAAATGTAACTATGAAAATATCAATGCAGTGCGTATCTTGATGCTATCACACAGAAATATTATTGAAATGGCATTTCAAATGGGAAAGAAAGACGTCATTGCTAAAGTTATGGCGGACGCAAAGATGCTTTCTGAAAAATATCTGAATGACGTTGATGTTCAAGCTAAGTGGATGTTATGTAGACTTTGCGACTTGGAGGAAAGGTTTTTTGATAAAGGCGAAACCATATCACTAGACGAAGTGAGTGAAATAAAAATAGAAGTTCCTCTAAATAGCTATGAAAAAAATAATGAGGCATCTGAATACTTGGGAATGCTATGGGGTGCGACAAACACATTTAAACTTAATTTTGTGAACAAAGATAAAGACAAAATAAATACAATAATTACTGATGCAAGAGAAATTCTTTCAGTAAACCCTTACCAATGTGAAGTTGCGGGAGCTTTTATGTCGGCACAACTTGCGCTGTGTAAAGGTATCTTGCACAGAAAGATTGTGAGAACAGAAATAGATGAAGTGTTCCGATATGTGGAATTAAATCCATATTCTGAATCGTTGAGAGAATTATTCTTTAATAAACTACTGCCCAATTCCACGGAAGAAAAAAATCGGGCACATTATTTAACGAAAGCAGTGGTGATAAATGCTCAGCAGGATGCAAGGTATAACCCTATGTCGGACGGTGGCGTTCAAGAGATTGCAGATTTTGAGGAAGGACTAAGAGAGTTTCTTTTTGGAGAGAATAAATATCAAGAGCCGTATAAAAGAGTTCGTCCTAAAGTGGGAGCAAATGAACTATGTCCTTGCGGCAGCGGAAAAAAATTCAAGAAATGCTGCAGGGGAAATGGAAAATATGACTAATAGGATTATAGAAAAAATACTGGAAAAGACTAGCTAGGTAAATATTAATAAGCCGTATAGGGCGTCTAAATGGTTCAAAGCCATTAGAAAATCCTATACGGCTTATTTTTTTGTGTGAAATTTTTTGTCCCTATCTTGACATCAGGGGGGGCGGTTCGTTTGCTTTATTTGTGCTTTTTCAAGCGCTCACGCAATCACTTGCGGGGGTGCTTGATCGCAACCTGGGCGGGTGCCAAAATTACAGAGCGTGCGAATTGCTGACAGAACAAAAGGGGGAAACTCAACGGATCACAAAGGCAAGTTCCTTATCCAGCAGATAGGGCCGCAGGTAAGCCACAGTGCCGCACATGGGCAGAACATCCTCCGAGAGCTGAATGCCCAACTGCTGGATGATGTACTGCCTGCGCGCCTGCATCCGCTGCCACATCTCCGGGTATTGCTGGCAGATCTGCTCCTTCAGAGCTTCGTCGGCCAGCACTACCGTGCTTTCGGCACAGCTGCCGCCGTAGCCCGGCACCGAGGGAATAATGTCGATCTGCAGCATCATGCCACTGCGAAGCACCTCAGTGGAGTGCTCATAGATCGGGGAGCAGAGCCACTCTTCCTCGGCCACCAGATGTCCCGGGCAGAGCGACCACCCATAGACTGCACGGGGCAGGATCTCTTCTATTTTATCAAACATTTCGCCGCCGGTCATGCCCACATGGATTTCTTCCAGCCAGCGAGTGTAGGCGGCAAAGTATGGCGCGGCCACCTTTTCCACATAGTCCTGCGCGCCCTGCGGCAGCTCCGAAGCGTCACGCACGGCATAGGCCGCACGGCTGGAAGAGCCGCCCGGATAGCCGACTGTCAGTGAAATGGTGTCACCTACTTTGACCGTGTTCTGAGTGGGGAACATATTGCCCTTGATAAAGCGCGGGCCGCTGGCGGCAATGGTAACGATGCTGTTGTGCTGGCCCTGACGGTTGAGCTGTGCGCCCAGCGCCGTTTCGGCTACGCCGGGGGCCAACAGATCCATGGCATCCAGCACACCGTCCGAAGCCAGTGCGGCACCATACTCGTAGTGCGCGATCTCGTTGGCATTGTTGGTGGTGCGTGCACCGCCTTCGCCCAGGAACAGGTCACCGGCGTTGAACAGGTTTTCATCACCGCCGGTGACCGCGCGAATGGCGTCCAGAATAAAGGCCGGGATATCAAACAGCTTTTCGTTATTTTCCACCGGGCTGGTAAAGTGTTTCCAGCCCGTAATGCCAATGCGTCGGCCCGGGGCGATGCCGGCTTCCTCCAGCAGGGCGCGCAGCGTCTTATCCGCACGGTTGGGCTGGTTCGGCAGCGAGAAGAGTGAAACATGCACGGCCTGCCCCGGGATACGGGCTTTGGACGCCTTGTTCAGGTTCTCATTGCCCAGCACAAAGTGAGCAGTGCCATTGGCATCCAGCACCAGAAGAGCCTCTTCAAAACGGGTAAAATAACCCATCAGGTACTGGAAATTGCCGCAGTGCTCGGCGTCGCCGTATACCACCAGCTGCTCAAGGCCGCGATTCTTCATGCCCTGCAGCACCTTGTCAAGGCGCTCCTGAATGGTGGCATCGGTCAGCATTACCGGCTCTCCGGTGCAGTCCTTGGGCGGCTGCGGCACCTTAGCCAGGCGGATATCATACTGTTTCATCTCTTGCACCTCTCGCTTTTTATTTCCTGTGTTTGGCATACAGCCCGGCCTTTGGGAAGCCTTTTTCTGTTACTCGCCTGCCTCTTCGGTCTTCTGATATTCCTCGATCAGATTCTTGAACCAATAATAGCTCTTTTTGGTGGTCCGCTTGTTGTCATGGTCAAAGTCCACGCGCACAAAGCCGTAGCGCTTTTCGTAGCCATTGACCCAGCTATAAAGATCCATGGTGGACCATGCATAGTAGCCCAGCACATTGCAGCCCTCTTTTTTGGCCTTAAGCATATAGTCGATGTAGCCCTGCATCATTTCAATGCGGTCATCGTCCTGCACATAGCCGTTCTCGTCCGGCGTCTCGTAGCAGCCATGGCCATTCTCGGTAATGTACACCGGGATATCGCCATAGCGCTCCCGGATCTCCATCAGGGTGTTGTACATGCACTTGGGGTAGATCTCACGGCCCCAGAGATTGCGCTTGGTGTCGGGGGCAATGGCCGTTTCGTACCAGCCCTTGATGCGCATACCCTCCTTGGCTTTGGAGCCTGCACCACGGTTGTTGTGGAATACCTCCGTCTCGCCCTGCGACCAGTCGGTCAGGTACATACGGTTGTAGACGTTCATTCCAATAAAATCCACCTTGCCCTTGGCAAAAGTCAGCGCATCGTCCAGCTTGATGTAGTCGTTCTCAATGCCGTTTTCCCGCAGCAGGGGGATCAGCTCACCGGGCAGTTCACCTTTGATAGAGGTATCCAGGATCAGACGGTTGTAGAACAGGTCGCCCAGCAGGCGGACTTTTTCCGGCTCTTTTGTGCCCGGTGCGATCTCCACATTGCTGCTGTCATGCACAATGCCGATCTGACCTTTCAAGCCCATGGCGTGGTACAGGGCCACCACCTTGGCACTGGCCAGCACCTCGTAGTACATCTGCTTGAAATAGCGGTCAAAGTCGAGCTTGTGGTTCGGAGGGTAGTTGCCCACCATGTTCGTGCAGTAGGCATAATACTTCGGCTCGTTGATGGTGCTCCACAGCTTGACCCGGTCGCCAAAGGCCTCAAAGCAGACCTTGGCATAGGCTTCAAAATCATCCACGATGGAGCGTTTTTCCCAACCGCCTTCTTCTGCAATGGCGTTGGGCAAGTCATAGTGGAACAGCGTAACATTGGGTTCAATGCCCTTTTCCAGGCAGTAGTTGATCACATTGTTGTAAAATTCAATGCCCTTGGGGTTCACTTCGCCCCGGCCATTGGGCAGGATGCGTGCCCATGCAATGGAGAAGCGGTAGGTATTCTGCCCGCCGGCGGCCATCAGGTCGATATCCTCTTTATAGCGATGATAAAAATCACAGGAGACATCACCGGTAGCGCCGTTCAGGTTCAGAGGATTCCCGTGGGAGAACACGTCCCACTCGCCCAGACCCTTGCCATCCTCATCCCAAGCGCCTTCGCACTGATACGCGGCAGTTGCACTGCCCCAGAGAAACTTCTGCTTTGCCATATTGTAGAATTCCTTTCCTTTAAGAAGTCCGAGCACACATTGATGCCCGCCGCCGCAGCGGCGACAGGCATCAATATGCTTGGCTTTTTGCACTTTGAGATTTGAAACCAGCTTTTAAAGTTTCAAACAGAGATCAGACATCCTCTTTGTACGACTTTTTCAGGATGACAGTGCATGCGATGAATGCCACCACCACAGCCACGATGCCGGAGACCAGGGCGACGACCATGTTGCCCATAGAACCATCCGGGGGCAGGAAGAACAGCAGCGACAGGAAGCCCGGGCAGCCGCCCAGCACATAGTTCTTGAGCGGGAAGATGCCGCCGATCAGACCGCCGGCCACAGCACCGATAGCCGTGCCGATCAGTACACGGGGACGCATGATCAGGGAGCCATAGAAAGCAGGCTCGGTAACGCCGCACAGTGCAGTGACGCCGAAGGAAGCGATCATGCCCTTGCGGCCCTTGTCCTTGAGGTGCATGGCAACAGCCAGTGCGCTGCCGCCGACTGCCAGATTGGAAATGTAGCCCATAGGGAGATAAACCAGATCATAACCCATGCTTGCAAGGCCCGCCGCACCAATGGGCATAATGGCCTTATCGATGCCCAGCATGACCAGATAGGGATAAATTGCAGAGCAGACCGGCATAGCAATGATGCTGGCACTGTTGAAGAACGCCTGAATGACACTGCCGACCACATCGCTGAGCTCAGTGCCGATCGGGCCAAGGACGATCAGGGTGATGGGAACGACGATCAGCATGGTGAGCAGCGGCTTTAAGAAGTAACGCACCATTTCGGGGATGATCTTCTTGAGCAGCTTGTCCACCCAGTACATCAGGATGATACCCATAACAATGGGCATCACGCTGGAAGTATACTCCACTGCAGGAATGGGGATGCCGAAGAAATCCAGACCTTCGACACCGCTGATCGAGCTGCTGACGAGGACAGCGCCCAGGAATGCGCCCATGATAGGCTCCATCTTGAGCTTGTTGGCCATGGTGTAGCCGATCCAGACCGGCAGCATGGAGAAGCCGGCGCTGAAGATAGCCAGGCAGACCTTTGCAGTGCCGCTGTCAACGCCCATGCCAAGGTAGTTGACCATCAGGTTCTTGATAGCAAGGATCAGGCCGCCTGTGATCAGGGCCGGGACGATCGGCATAAAGACAGCCGCGCTGAAATTGCCGAACTTGTTGACCCAATACATAAAGCCCTTCTTTTCGGGCTCTTCTTCTACGACCGTAGGACGGTCATCGGTAGGCCTCCAGCCGGAGACCTCCAGAAAATCGTTGAATGCATCGTTGACTTCCGGTCCAATGATGATCTGCACCTGGCCGGTCTTTGCTACCACGCCCACGACATTTTCAATGCCCTTGATCGCTTCCACATCCACCTTGGATTTGCTGGCGTAATGAATGCGCAGCCGCGTTGCGCAGCGTTCAACAAAGGTGATGTTGCTCAGTCCGCCGACCTTTTCCAGGACCTGCTGGGACATCTTTGTATATTTGCCCATGAGTAAGTGCCTCCCTTTCGTACAGCAAATGTTACAAAATGTTACATTTTACATTTTGTTCAATGAGCTGCCGTGAAGTATCTTCACCGCTCGGCCGCAGCGAAAACCCGCAGAATTCATGTGGTTTTGACCGCTCATCGTCTTTTCTACATTGTAGCACTTTCCCGGTCAAAGTCAATCCGTTTTTGTTATATTCTGTTCATAAATGTTATTATTTGTTACTTTGCACAAACAGAAAATTACTTTTTATGTCACATTCACGAATTTATCGCCCTATTTACGTAAAAAAGAATGAATTCCCCGTCAAAAATTAACATTTGTCTTGGGAAATCCATTCTTTTCATGTTATTTTATGTTACTTTCAACTGTAAACACTCTCAGGCCAGCGCAAGCGGGATATTGTTCTGCCGGAACAATTCCTGCGTAGCCTCATCCAGACCCGTATCTGTCACCACTAGGTCCACATCCGTGATCGGCGCGATCTTATAGAAGAACGATTTGTTGAACTTGGTATGGTCCGCCATGCAGATCACCCGCTTGGCTTTTTCCACCAGCACCTTTTTGGTATGGCCGTCCTGCACATCCACCACCGAGATGCCGTCGTTCAGATCGATGCCCTCCAGTGAGAGGAACAGGGTGTCGATCTGAAAACACTGGATAAAGTCATCGGTCAGCGGCCCTAAAAAGCCCATGGAGTTTTCGCGGAACTCACCCGGGCACATGATGAGTTTGATGTTCCGCATGGTAGCGGCGGTGTTGGCCACCAGCAGCGAGTGGGTAAGCACACTGATATTGCGTTTGCCGCGCAGCAGCATGGCAAGCTCGTTGGGCGTAGTGCCAGTATCCAGAAAAATAGAGTCGCCCTCGTTGATATACTCCATGCATTTGGCTGCAATGCGCTTTTTCTCAGCGGCATTGATCTCGCTTTTAAAGCTGATGCTGCACTCAAACAGTGAACCGTTGTTCAGTACTGCCCCGCCGTGTTCCAGCGTGACCATGCCGTCCTCTGCCATAGCGTTCAGATCCCGCCGAATGGTCATAGAGGACACCTGGATACGCTCTGCCAGGTCCGTGATCACCACACTGCCATTGCGCTGCAGCTCGTCCAGAATATAGCGTTTCCGTTCAATCGCATTCATAGTTCTTCCTCACAGGGCCGCCCCACAGCCCTTTTTACCGTCGCTCTCATTTCTGCTCATTTTCTTCCGTTTCATCCAGCCGCAGTTCGTGCCCGCCGGTGCGAATCATATAGCGTTCACTGTCAATATACTGCTCGTTCATTAGCACCACCCGGTCTTTGCCGTCCAGATAGCAGGTGCGAGTGTACACGACCGGCTGTCTCTTTGCAAGGCCCAACGCAGCTGCCGCTTCTGCACCGGCATACCGCACTCGGATGATCGTTTCTTTTTCACGGATGACCCGCAGCTTTTTCCACTGCCGCAGCAGGCGGAACACCGACCCGCTCAACAGCTCTTTCGTCAGAAACTCTGCATCCTGTGGCGGGAAGTAATCCAGCTCATATACTGCAGGTTTGCCGTTCAGCGCACGCACCCGCCGGGCACAGCAATAGCGTTCCTCACCATGCTTCAGCTCGAACAGGCGGCATACCTCTGCACCGGGCACCATGCTCAGATCCGTGCACACCGTGGACGGCCTGTACCCATTAGCCACTGCGTTCTCCGTCCAGCCGCGGGGCTCCTCCAGATCATTGCGCATCACCACACCGGTCACAAAAGTGCCCTTGCCTGGGTGGCGCACCACCAGCCCCTCCTTGCACAGTTCCTCAACTGCTCGCCGCACCGTAATGCGGCTCACTTTATATTGTTCCACCAGTTCATTTTCTGTAGGAAGTTTGTCGCCCTCCCGGCGGCTGCCGGAAAGGATCTCCTGCCGCAGAATTTCCTCCAGCTGCAGATAAAGCGGGGTCGCGCTGTCCGGCACCAGCATAGTGTTGTTCCTCCAAAGGCAGATATTCTTATACTATATGAGCATAACACAATTGTGTGGTAAAATCCAGTCTTTCCGCGTCAAATTCTGCCTGCCGTCCAGTTGCAAATCATCTTATATTATATTATAATGTCTTATAGATTCTTTCCACCGTGATCCACTTGATACAGGAGGTACTTTGTATGTTCCATATCCTTGTTGCACGCTTTCTTTTAGAGGCCAACGAGAACATCCCCAAAAAGTGCGACCTGAACGATGTCAGCCTGCACTTTGGGCAGGACTGCGTCGCGCACCTGCAGCTGGGTGATGTATTTGACCGCCCGGATGTGACCCTTGTACCGGCGCTGGACGCCAATGCCGGTTCCAACGGCGTGATGAAGCGCACCGCTTTCGAGTACATTGAGTCCACCATTCTGCAGACCGTGCGGGAGCACCTTGCCGAACTGGATGCCATCTACCTGCACCTGCACGGAGCCAGCGAGGTGGAGGGCATCGGCTCCGGCGACCATCATATCTTAAAGGAAGTACGCCGCATCGTAGGCCCCTACCTGCCCATTGCGGTAGTGTGTGACCCCCACGGCAACCTGTGCAGGGAATATGTAGAGGGCACCACCATCATCCGCAGTTATCGTGAATCTCCTCACACCGATGTAGAGCAGACCATTCACTTTGTCTGCTCTCATTTGCTGGAACTGCTGGAGCACCGCCGCAGCATCACTCCCGTGTACCGCAAGCTGCCGCTGATTTTAGGCGGCGAGCAGAGCGTCTCCGCCGACGAACCGGTTCGCTCCATTAATCAGTATATGGACGAGATTGAAAAGGATAACCGCATCCTCAGTGCCAGCTGGCACGTGGGCTACATCCGGCACGATACCGATGTAGCTGGCTGCGGCGTAGTAGTTGTACCTTCTTCCAACGAATTTCGTACTTATGCAGAGCAAAAGGTCGATGAACTGGCAGCCTTTGTGTGGGAGCGCCGCCACGAGTTCCATTACACCGGCCTGACGCAGGAGCCGGACGAGGCTCTGCAGACCGTGCTGCACTGCTCTGGCAAGCCGGCTTTCCTCACCGACTCCGGCGACAACACCACCAGCGGTGCCATGGGTGCCAACACATGGGTGCTGCGGCAAGTGCTGGCCAAACCCGAAGCCCTGCAAGGCAAACGCTTGTTGTTTGCTGCCATTCAGGACCCCGCCGCCTATACCCTGCTGGCCGGTCATACCATTGGTGATACCCTGCCTCTGACCCTTGGCATGGGTCTGGACTCCCTGACCGAGCCGGTACAGCTCACTGTGACCCTGAAGCATCTGGGCCGTCAAGAGGGCACCGTCTTGTTTGCTGAACATGGCGATTTTGGCGGCTGTGCCACCGTGTCGGTAGAGGGCCTGCCCATTGACATCATCGTCACTGACACGAACCATCCCTTTGTGGAGCGGCATCAGACCCTTGCCGCCGGGGTGGACTGGATGGACTACGATGTGGTGATCGTCAAGACCGGCTACGCCTTTCCTGAACCGACCCAGCAGGGCGCGCTGTGCGTGATGTCCCTGACCGACGGCGCTACCCTGCAGGATACCCGCCGCCTGCCCTTCAAGCGCATCATGCGCCCCATGTTCCCAATTGACGATATCTAAATGCGTACTTTTTCCAACACCCAGCCTGCTGCATTTATAACGTGAACCATAAAACACCCCTCGGCTTCCCGCTGTAGAAACCGAGGGGTGTTTGTTATGCTTTATTGGCACTTTTTTATTTGTGCTCTTTCAAGCTCTCACTCAATCACTTGCGGGGGTTCTTGATCGTAGCTTGGGCGGGTGCCAAAATTACAGAGCGTTCGGAGTAACGATGATATGTTATTTGTAGTTTTTCAGTGTATCTTAGCCCATCTCCGCAATGATCTTCTCCAAATTTTCTTCCCGCAAATAGAATTCCGGCAGTTTTGCCTTGTCATACCGCATATAGGAAACATCCTTCGTTCGCTGTTCCAGCAAGTTGGTAAAGAACCGCTCCCAGCTGAAGAATTCGCTGCTCTCGATGAAATCTGCCGGATGTTCCAGAATTTCAAGAACGTCCGGCTGTCCGAGCAAATCTGCTTTCAAGAGCAGCCATTCCAGCGATTCCGGCAGGTACAAGCTGAACTTTGCGCTATCCTCCTGCATCAAGCGATAAATGTCGTTCATCTGCGGGCCAAACGCAGCACCGTCTGCAATTATCAGAACCTTCTCGGATTTCATTTGGAAGATCTTCTGTTTGATGTTATCTTTTCCTGCCGCAGAAATACAGACAATGCCGTATTTCTCACCGATTTTTGTAAACAGCTGATACCCGGAATTTGCATCCTCTGTCAGCAGCTTTTCAACACCTTCCAGCTGCACATTGCTGGCTGTCAGCGAATCGTAAATTGGGTACGCCTTATTATAAGTCCGCTTGAATCGACTGGTCGTCTTTTTCAGTTCCAGAATTGCATTTACGCTGTACGGCAGTGTACTCAGATCTTCTCTTGTCACAAGCACATAGTAGTTGTCCGTTTTCTGAATTGCACGGGCAAAATCAAGACTTGAAACAAAAGTACTGCCTTCATCCACAAACACAATGGTGTCCTGAATGTCTTTCAGTTGAGCTTCCCAGAGTGCGCCAGACAGGACTCTGCACGTTTTATCACAGACAATCGTAACGCCGCTTTTTCTACCATAGTTTTCATAGGCACTCAGCATCTCAACCAGCGTTGTCTTGCCCGTTGCACTGTCGCCGCGCAGAATCGTGATGTTGCGTTCCAGTTCTATTGTAAAAACAATTCGTTTGCTCCGGACTTCGATTTTATGTTTACCCTTCATCTCATAGCCTCACACGAACTTGAATGCAACCGGCATCAGTTCTTCCATGCTGTGTACCACATCACCTGTATTCAAAACTTTTACGGCCACCGGGAATTTTTTCTTTCCAAAATCCATCAGGTGCCGCAGATTGATTGTCAGGTCTTTTTTCTTGGCCAATTTGAGAATAAAGGGTGCGCAGTTGTCACCGCAAGTCGAGGCATTGAATACCTTTTCCGGGTCATTTGCCATCAGCAACAGTGTTTTTGTCCCGCCAGACAAACTCTCCGGCGGAATCATACCCAAAACCGGACTTTCGATTGCATGAGGCCCCAAAACATTTGATTTATCTATCTTTTTGATAACTTCTTTTGCAAAATCAGAAGTCAGCCATTCATCCTCATAAGTGTAGTTGAAATAAACCGACGTATTGTAGACTGCTTCTGGCATATCTCCAAAGTAGATGTTCAGCATCGTATCACCTCGCAGATGTGAGTCACTTGCTATTATTGTAGCTTCTTTCCGCTCACAAAACAAGACGCAAAAGGCTCTTAGCAGAGAATGTTGCAGAAAGTATTTTCTCGCCTTTTTATAATAAATCAACTCGGATTTCACTTATCCGAAATCCGAGTTGATTGCCTAATGCTTTCGAGAAACATTTTATCGATTACAGTTCGTCTTTTCCACTAAGATCATACAGTTTCATACGATAGTACTCATAAGCCTGCGAGCCTTTACTGCAGTTATTGCGAATAGCATCACGGATATACGCATACTCCCAAGAATTATACTCCGAGCGGCCTTCAAGAATTTCTACTGCAACATCCCAAGACATATTTGGTACCTCCACTACAGGTTATTCATATTTCTCGAAAGCAATAAAGCCATTAAAATCTGTCAGCTAGCACTACCTGTTGTCTGCTCCTTAGCTATCTCCAGTGTAGATATTCAGCTTTCCTTGCGGACGTGGGACGCCTGTTATTATTGCACCTTTCTTTCACTCACAAAAACAAGCTCCAAAAGAATCTTAGTCTCTTATTATAAAAAATACGGGCTTTTGTCCGCTTTACACCATTAAAGCTTTATTTTCGCAAAGCCTTAACCACCGCCCAAACAAATATCAAAATCATAGAGTATTCAAACTCTGTGATTTACACTTTTCAGTTGATTCCAAGCTCTTTCATCAGCTCAGCACGGCTCTTTTCATCTTCAGAAGCCCTCTTAACATCATCAATACGATTCTGGTCAAGAAGCTTCTTCACCAGTAGAGCCATTTTGTTTTCACCACGACTCTCGCCTTTCGCAATGCCTCTGTTTTCCACTTTATCAAGCACATCACACATATTGCGTGGGCCTCCTTTCCTGTCATCGGTACTGGTATTGTATGCGTCTTCAAATCGGTGGTCATTCGTCATGATGCTCAACAACTGAAGCGTTTCCTGCACATGAGTCAAATCCTGTGAGCTTGGCACATAGTCGCCATTCTCTCTTTTCTGTACAAAGTAGTCTGCAACGACCTTGAAATCGCTTTGGAACAATTCTACCTGCTCACGAGTCAGATACGCAATCTGGAACAGGTTGATTTTATAATCGCTGACGTATGGCTCAAACTCTTTTGGGACATTCAGTCGTTCTTTCAGAGAAAGCGGCCCACTCCACGGTTTTTCATGTCCAAAATAGAGAACCAGCGTCACGACTGGGTAGCGACTCCCTGTATCATTATCTCCCAGAAGCTGCGCCCGATACTCTGCACCATCGTAACCCATCACTCGAAGTGACATATCCGGGTCAGAAGCTGTTTGGTTCTCAAATCCGATACAAGCCACCCGGATATTACCATTCTTCCATCGTTTGGCAACATCCCGTTCGATTTCATGGAGTCTGCCATCTACTTTATAATAGGTACGTGGAGCCTGATCTTCTAGTTCATCTGCGCCTAAAACTTGTTTTCCGTTGAACAGCAGCACGTTTACAATATCAGAGAATACATCATTGTAGGATTCCAGAATCTTTTCAGATGCGTCCTTTTCTGCCACAGACTCACCGCCTTTCTTTTTTCTTATATTACCACAATGCACAGGTTGAATCAATCACGCCCATGTAAACTTTTCGCCTTATCATTTGCCAGAATTCCAAATGCAGATACACATTGATCTGCACCATATCGGCCTTCCAGATACTGCTTGTCAAAGGCCGCTGTGCTCTTGACGCGAGTATTGTCCTCCTGCCGGAATTCATAAAGCGAATAAATCTCGCTCTCATGATTGTCATTCATTGCGGCAAACCAAATTTCATCACGACGGAAAACTGTATTCTTCATCGTAGTCAGGTCGTGAGAACTGAATAGCAGTTGTGCGCCCTTCTTGTTCAGTTCCGGGTTCTTGAACATCTGAATCACATACCGGAGCAGCTTCGGATGCAGCTTGGCATCCAATTCGTCCACAACCACTGTGCGGCCTTCCTGCAATGCTACCATCAGAACCGGCAAGGCTGCAATCATCTTCTTGGTTCCATCCGATTCCGCTTCAAAGGGAAGCTCATAGACTTTGCCATTGATCGTTCTTTGCGTAAACAGGTGCTTGCTATCTTCATCATAGCGATAACCGGACAAATCAATGCCTACATCATTCAGCGCATGAATCAGGCTTTTCTTAGTCGTCTCACTCTTGGACACCAGCACAATGTTTTCTGCTCTGGGGTTTGCGTAGCTCTGTGTAATACAGGATTCAAACCAATTCTGCACTTCTGCAATCACAGGGATATTGTAGTTGATTGCCAAAAAAGAAAGATACGGCATCTTCGGGTTGACGTCCAAGTTGATGCTTGCCTTATTGATACTTGCACCCAATTCAATCTTCTGGCCGTCTCGTTCAAAAATCAGTCCTGTCTTCTTGCCACCAAGAGTGCGCCACAGAAGAGACTCAAAGACAATTTCTTTCTTGAGCGAAATGTAATACTGGTACTCCTTCTCGCCTACACGGAAGAACACCTGAAAAATCGTAGGTTCATTCGCAGAGCTTTCGTCCAGCATAAAAGGCGTCACACTGCTGCCCTGCTGAAAAATCATCGGCTGTCGATTCTTCTCCAGCGCATGGATTGGCTTTACGACAAGGTTAATCAGGCAAAAGAATGCCTGAAGCAGATTTGTCTTACCGCCACCATTAGGGCCATAGACCGCGCTGACCGGAAGCAAATCTTCCGCTTTCTCCTGCCGAATCAAGGCATCCTGAAACTCCGGAATTGCCATTGCACGGAAATCAAATGTCGTTTCATCCTTATAAGACTTAAAATTCTGAAAAGAAAATTGGCAAAGCATTCTTTCAACTCCTTCCTGTTATTAGTATACCTCATTTTTAATTTTTATTCCAGCATTTTAGAAAATTTCATTCTTATATAAGTTTTATAGAGCGAAACCGAAGAGTAAAAAGTTTTTATTTATAATTTATACAAAAACGGAGCTTCCCGCAGCATTTTATCTGCGCAAAAGTTCTGCCTCATGGTCGCTTATGATTATCTTTTAGTAGAACTGAATTTCGGCGCCGCTTTCCTCTGCAATCCGAATCACTTCATCCATGCATTGGCCCGCTTCTTCCTCTGTATCGGGGTCATATGCGTAAATATCATTCATGGTATCACCTCGCAGATGTGAGTCACTTGTTATGATTGTACCTTCTTTCTGCTCACAAAACAAGATACAAAATGCCTGCTGGCTCTTGATAAAGAAAACCAGACCTGTCTGATCGGACGAAAACCACCCCAAATGTCAAAACTGGATTTATTGCGGTCTGTAATGATTTTTTCATTCGGCACAATGAATTTGAAGGGCGGAGATCGAAAATACGCTGCCTTTGATTAAATCGCCCTATAAGAAATCCCAAAAAGCAGTTTATTATCATTCTATTAGATTTCAATCTATGGATAACAGTGTCATAAATCACCAGATAGAATGCTATGCGTTTTTATAGTAGTTGTTCCTCCCGATCAATTTCTATTTGATTCATAACATCCTGATAAATCACAAAAAGAGGTGTTTTTTATGACAATGGCAAAGAAGCTCCCACTTTTAGCACCTTCCATTCATACGTTTGAAGTAAATGGAACGTACAAGGATTGCGAAGCGAGGCGCACTGTATTTATGGCAATTCAAAAAATGGTATCCGCTGGAAAATACTATCGAATTCCGTATCATGGCTCCTCGAAAAAAGGCTACTCTTATAAAAGAAAAGATGGTGGTTTGACCATCACATTGGCAGATTATCCAGAGTTTAAGAAGCGATACATAACGTTATCTGGTGTGAACCTCGCTCGGATCGCAGGTGATTCATCTCGTTTAAGTTTAACAGATTTATCGCCAGAAGGTTTGGTCATGCAAGAGCAGGCATTTCTGGATGAATTGAAGCAGCTTGGACTCCTTGAAATCGAGAATTTTGTTAAATGGAAAATGCATCGGTTGGATATTACACAAGACTTCTATGTGAAATGCGATCCCTCGCTGATGGTAAAAATTATTCGCTATGCAGGAAGCGTTGACCCGTACAGAAAAGGTCGCGCACTACACTATAACCAGCACAATGAGATCCGAAGCTGTAAATTTGAAAAAACGTGGTACGATTTTGCACTCTATGACAAGCATCAGCAGCTCTTGAATTGTGAAAAGGAGAGCTATCCGATTTCTCCAGACGATTTGGAACGCTCAAAAAATCTGGTTCGATATGAAATTCAATTAAAGCGTCCCAGTCTGAAAGAATTTGAGCACGATAAGTTGGAATCGAAATCTTCAAAGCTCCAGTTTGGAAATCATGCGCTGTTTCATTATTTTGATAAAATCAGTGATGATATTCCGCTCTTTCTATATCGGTATGCCGTCGATTATTTTGGTAAGCATTCGTGGTATAACGTTCTAACTGCCCTGAAAGCCGTACAAACGAGCAATCTTGATGACGATACTAAAGAACTTGTCAGTGCGTATATCGAAGCGCTGGATGAGCCAGCACTGACCGATAAGATACATCATAAAAAGAAAATCGCAAAGACTTTGGAAAAATTAGAAATCAACGATGTAATCATCCCTTGCCGCATCCTGAACGATCGTCAATGCGGCAGGTTTCCTTGTGCGCCCTTATGCACAAGGGCACAAGGGCTTTGAGCGAACAAAAATGATTCGTGCAAAGCAGAACGAAAATTCATCAGAATCACAAGAATGGAGTTGATTTTCAATGCTAGACAACTATCCCGATGTCCTGAGCTTCCGGCAGGTCATGGAAATTACGCATGTTGGCAGAAATCTACTGCTGCGTCTTCTGAACAGCGGCGAAATTCCCGCCTTCAAGATGGGAAAACTCTGGAAGGTTTACAAGCAAGACCTGATCCAGTATATGAGCCAATGTCAGTGAGCTATATCCTTCGTTTTGTGTAAAAAGAATCCCGTTGGACTCCGAAACAAGAATCCAGCGGGATTCATCCCTACCTATTTTTCAACGCAGTTCTGTTTTCACAAGATGGCCCGTATACTTTTATGTTTTTACCAGATCTGCAGTTCGGCACCGTTGGCTTCGGCAGTTTGGATTACCTCATCCACATAAGGAGCGGCTTCACGATCCGTTGCCGTATCTACATAAATCTGATCTTCCATGGAGAGTATCACATCATGAAACGCCTGACTCATTGGAACAGGATCGTAATAAGAGGTGATCTCATCGTAAAAGCTCATATATTTCACAAAGTCATACAGTGCCGTGGCGTTGCCGTATCTTCCGGTATCCTCATAAATATCCGTATACATGGCGTTGAGCCATGCCGTCCGGAAATAGGGGCCATAGCTGAGGAAATATTCCTTGATTTCTTCGGTCAGTTCGTCATAATGATTATACTCTACCGAGATTTCCCCTGCCAGCTTTGAGTAGGTATCCATTCCATTTGTACTGGTGACCTGTTCATCAAAGCGTGTCGCAGCGGGGAAAACATCATCTGCATCATAAGCATCCGCTGTTTCGGTATAAGGCACACTTTCTGTAACACTCGTGCTTACCGTTTCGCTCTCAGGTTCTGCCATGCTGACGCTGGAAGATGAATCCGCAAGAGCATCATCCAGTACATTTTCCAGTTCATCGAATGCACTGTCCAGCGCATTGCTGCTGGCAAGGCCGTGAGATTCCCGGTAGCTGTCGTTCAGAGCTGAGATCACGCCAAGCTGTTCCAAGGTATTCATGGTATCGCCGTTCCATGTCATCCGGTCGATGCCAAAAGTTTTATCGCTGTTCAGCTTGAAATAAATGCCAATCACGATCTTCTCACCGGTCTGCGTATTCTGCCCGATGCCAGTATAGCTGACATAGGTCACGCCGTTCTGCTCGTAGTTGTCCCATTTGCCGTCCGCAAAGAAGTCATCCAGCACTTCTCCCACGGTAGCTTCCGACGGGAACACATTCAGATAGCTGTCCGAGATCCCTTTGGAGCGGGCACTATCCGAATAGAGCGTGGTATAGAGCACATACGCCGCGAATGCAACAAATGCTGCTGTAATCGCCAGTTCAATGACCAGAGGCATCTTGTGTGCGCCGAACAGCTTCCGGACTGCTGCCTTTTCTTCTTCCACCTGCTCCGCAGAAATCTTTTCAGGGTACAGGATGGCGATCACCTGCGACAGCAGAACGCTGCTGAAAACTGCATACAGATATTCTTTCTTACTGCTTTTGGACGGTTTGGTCAGGATGGTCATTTTCAGGCCATCGGCTGTGTTTTTCAGCTGATAGGTACCACACTTTTTGCTGTAAAAGGTCATGGCATCCGCAGTATCCGTCACCTGTTCAACATCCGGGTTGGCAAATCCACGGCGGATGCGGTCTACGGCTTCTTCCCAGCTCATTCCTTCTGGCAAAGGCAGCTGGCCTCTGTCATGCGCCGGGCCATAGACTTTTTTATAGACATCATCCCGGAAGCCGAAGTAGATCACTGCGGCGATCAGAAGCCCCAAAAGGACGGATACCGCTCCGGCACCGGTTGCAACACCTGTCACAATGCCAACAATAAACCCCAGCAGCAACCAGATCTTTAAGGCATCCAGCGCAATGCTTCTGCGGGCAGCTGCGGTAAACAGCGGATGAAAGCCGCTCAGATTTTTGGATTTTCCTTTTGCTTTTTTAGCTTCTGCACTGCCATCATAGATTTCAAATAATTCTTTCATGGTTTTTCCTCCCATCTCAATGGATGCGTAACCTTTTCCGTTCGGAATGATTCAAATGAATCATTTTGATGCTTTTATTATAAAGCGTTGATTGGACACCAATATTGTCCATCCGGCAAACTTCCATTGGGATTTTTCTATATAGCCTTACATAGAAAAACCGCCCCGGCTTCCTGCTATGGAAGCCGGGGCGGTTCGTTTACTTTATGGGTGCTTTTTCAAACACTCAATGCCTACCAACTGGCATTCAGTTTTTGAAGTTTTAGTCATATCTGTATTTAGAGGACTTTCCATACACCTTCCGGAGCGATTTTTTCAAGCTGACCACCGTTTCTTTGATGATCTTTGCCTCATCGGCAGAGCAATCTGCAAGCTGTTCGGTCATCCAGCTGTCGAACACCGGCTTTGCCTTTTTTATCTCGATGCACAGCAGCTCGTCCGCCGAGCAGTCCAGCGCGTTGATGATGTCGATCAGCGTTTTCAGGCTGGGCACGGAGTTGCCTGTTTCGATATGACTGATGTGCGTGACCACCACGCCGACCTCATTGGCCAGCTGTTCCTGCGTCATGCCCTTTGCAAGGCGGCAGGCACGGATGCGTTTTCCGATGTCGGCGTAGTCCACCATAGTACAAGTACCCTCCGTTTTGTGAAGTGATACTTGTATTGTATGTGCAATCGACCAGGATTGTAATAACCCAAAAGTGCAGTGGACTCGTAAGAGAAAGTCATTCACTCATCAAATCGTAAAGCCTGCCTTTCCCCATCAGCCCGCTCTGCCGTTACAACGTGGGCAGCCGCCCGGAAACGGAATCGGCCTGCCGGATCATATTCTCCACTCCGGCCGTATCGATCGTATTCAGCCCATCTGTTTCTTCTGTCTTTTCCACCAGTTTCACATTGCACATCTTATGGAGAAGGTTCACAAGCAGGACCGTATTTTCCACCAGTCGCTTTTCCCGGGTCGTAAAGCTGTTCCAATCGGTGTGATGTTCAACATCTATCATTTTCGTGAACTCCTGCAAATGCTTGCGATAGATTGCTTCCACTTTATCTATGCTGCGCCAATAACGGTTGGCGACCCTCTGCAGCCTTTGCATATAGCTGCAGATCTGTCTGGCCTGTTCTTTTTCCTTTTCCAGCTCTTTGCAGGTCTCAGTCATCTTTGCAGAGAGCCTGCTCTCTGCAAATTTGTAAACAACGCCGCCAATGAGCAGGCCGATCCCGCCGGTCGTGGCGCCGAGCACTGCTGCACCCACCGCAGCTCCATAGCCCGCCACAGCGCCACCGCCGCCCAGCGCTGTTAGCGTCTTATCCGTCAATGCTTTTCCTGTTGCCTGGGCATTGAACGAGAGGGCTGCCGCCGATGCTACACCAGCTGCCGCAAAGCTTCCGGCTGTACCGGCCGGTGCGCAGTCCATTGCGGCAAGCAAACAGCCTGCACCGCCATAAAGCTGCTTTACCTCTTCTGCATTGTATTCAGGCAATTCTGATGCTGCGGCGTTCCGGAATACCGGCCGACTCTTGAGCTGTTCAAATGCATCCGAAAATGTTTCAAAGCTCCTGATGATCCTCAGCTCTTTCCCGCCCAGCCTGTCCATGTCCATAAGAAAAAGCCGGTTTGCCTGTGTCAGCATCTGCACGGTCTCATTATGCTGCCGCTGGAGTTCCTTTGCCGCATCACTGGCCTGTTTCACTTTTTGGGCACCGGCATTGGCCGCGGCAACTGTCTTACCAATCATAAATGGAAATGGCATACGCTCACATTTTCCTCCTGTTTTATCCGAACACCAGAACAGTGTCCGGGTCTCTCATGAAGCTGTCAAAACTCCTCTGATACGGCAGCTCCATACCGACCCGCTGATATTCCTCTTTCAGAATGCTGTTCAACTCTTCTTCGCTCCCGGTCTGCTGCAGCCGGTCCGCAAAGGCCTGATATTTTTCGGTCTCCTGCCGGAACAGCTCCAGATCGGTTTGTTTCAGCACATACAGATATCGTTCCATCTCAGCATTGATCTGCTGGCAACCTTTCAGGGTCGTTTCCAGTACCGGCGCGCAGGAAATGTTCAGGCGGATACATGCCTCCCGGAACACCAGTTTTACCAGCCGATACCATGCAATCAGGTTCATCCTCGCAAAAAATGCCACGGGATCCCCGCCCGAACGGAGCAGAGCATCGCCGCCGTCCAGCAGACAGAGGCTCGCATTTCCCATGATAAGCATTGCCCGGAAGCTCTCGTTCCGGTCTGTCGGGATGCAGTTTTTCAGCGGACGTTTTTCTCCAAAGTATTGTCGGACGGTCCATACCAGCCGGATGCTCAGGTCGCACACCGCCACCGGGATAGACATCGTGATGCCCCAGCGGGCATCGTAGCCGGTCTCGTATACTTTTCTGGCCAGGGTGGCCAGCGTATCCCTCGATTTTCCCACCTGAAAGCTGCCAAAATCACAAAGGCCGAGCAGCTCGTAGAACGGAATCACCACTCCGCTGCCGCGGCGTCTTTTTTCGTCGTTCAGGCCGTTCCCGGCTTTTCCGCGTGTACCGGAGCTGCCCGCAACGTCCGACATGATATGTCCGAACCAGTTCACCACGGCACAGAACAGTTTGGCAGGGACGCTTTTTCCCATCAGTTCGGTTCCGTCCGGAGTCTGGATGGTAATGATCTCTCCATCCGCAATAAAAGTCGCCGTCTGCGTAAACTGGTTCAGCACCGAGAAAAACAGCCCTATGACGTCCGGCGCATGGCTCAGAGACATCATGTGATGATTTTTGGGTGACATATGCCGGAACGCATTATCAACTTTGCCGGAACTGTTCTGGTCATAATTGACCTGGAACCCATGGAATTCCCCGCCCGGGATCGGTTCCATTTTCCCGCGACCTTTTCCCTGTTCCAGATAGCCGATTGCACTTGCAATGGTACGTTCTTCGCCTGTTTTTTTCCAGCCGCAGAGACCAGCGAATCGCATCACCGCTTCATCCACCTGCTTGTCGGTCCAGCTGCCCAGCACGCTGCCTTTCCCGGCTGTCCAGTCAATGGGAGAACCCACCAGAAAGATATCCACAAGGCCCGCAACTGCGCCGCAGCACACTGCGGCAAGATAATCGTATTTATCACACTTGCCGTATCGGAGCGCATCTCTTTCTTCCACTCCGTTTCCAACCACCCAAAGTTCCTGATTTTCCACCGCTGGCCTCCTTATTCTCTAGAAAAGATCTGCCTGCACAGCACACGGTACCCCGCCACATACTTTGCCGCCCTGCGGGCCTGGTTGAACCGGAGGGATAGTTCGATATTCCGATACAATGCATCCGCCCTGTTCAGCTGCCGTTTTTGTTCCGCCGTTCCGTTCAGAACGATCCGGGTCATGTTTTCATGGGTGAACCAGGTTTCTTTTTCTGCGCGAGCGAGCGTTTCCAGCTGCTTCACCTGTTCGGACGGCGGGCCGATCATAAAGTCTGCCGCTCCCATCACTTGCCGCCTTTCGGCTCCAGCGCACTGAGCAGCCTGGTATCCTGTTCAGACAGATCCGCATAGATCTTCATGATACGCTCTGTCGAATCGCGGTTTTCCCTGTTTTCTTCTTTCAGGAATGTCTGCAATGCCTGCAGCTGTGTCTGTGCTGCCTTGTCTGCATTGTTCAGCGTAATTTCTGTTCTTTGATTGAACATTTCCAGGCCCTTTTCCAGCTCTTTCGCACTGACCTTGAACGCGCTCACTGCCGCATCCGTGCGGCCGAGCTGCGCTTCCAGCTCCTCACGCATCCTGCCGACTTCCGCCTTCACATCCTCGATCCCCTGTTCCTGGATGTTCCCGGTCCGCTCATTCAGCTGTTCCAGCTGCTCCGTCTGGTCATCCACTCCGTCTGCCAGATCATCCAGCTTATTTTCCAGATCATTGCTGAGTTCATCCACCCTGGATACCACATCATCAATGCCCTCCCGGATTTCGTTCAGGCTGCTCTTCTGGCTATTGCGCAGGCGCTCAGCACTCCCGGTGATCGTCTCACCCAGCTGCTCCAGCCGCTCTCTGTTCCCGGCATCATACCGCTGCGCTGCAGCCACGCCGGATTCTGCGATCTTCTTTACTTCATCCTCGATCTCCGACAGCTGTTTCAGCGCGGCCGTCATCTCACCCATGCCGTTCCGGATCTCCTGCAGGCCGCTGTTCTGGCTGCTGCGCAGGCGCTCAGCACTCCCGGTGATCGTCTCACCCAGCTGCTCCAACCGCTCTCTGTTCCCGGCATCATACCGCTGCGCTGCAGCCACGCCGGATTCTGCGATCTTCTTTACTTCATCCTCGATCTCCGACAGCTGTTCCAGCGCGGCCGTCATCTCATCCATGCCGTTCCGGATCTTCTGCAGGCCGCTGTTCTGGCTGCTGCGCAGCTGCTCTGCCGTAACGGTGATCGTTGTATCCAGCTGCTTCACGGATTCCTGAAGTGCATCAAAGTTCCGCTTCAGCTGTTCCCGCTCTTCCCGGCGCATCTCCCGGAAGCAGCGGGCCGCCTGACGGGCACTCGTTGCTGCCAGAACCGCGCCGATGAGCAGCAGTGCGATTCCCACAGCCAGTGCCGCCGTCAGGCCCGGCAGAGCTGCGGCCACACTGATCCCGGCTGCGATGCAAAAGAAAGCCGCCGCCAACTTATAGCTCAGTTTCATTTCCATATTCCTCCAAGTTTTTTGTCAGTTTTTCAGCATCTGCCCGGAGACGGTTTGACAGCAGCTCCCGCACATCGTCCTCCAGATATTTTTCCAGACGCTCATTGAATGTCCGATTGATCCCGGTGTCATTCACCACATTGCTCAGTTCCGGTTCCGTGGGAACGCGCAGACTGATCATTTCCATCGTACCGTTCCACATCCTTTCCCGGAATGCTGCGCGAAGCTCTTTGTCGAGAGTTTCCCAGAGCGCTTCCCCGCTGGGCATTGCCGGTGCAAGAGCATCAGGAACAATATCCGTACAGGTCTGCACGGCCCACGCCGTCAGGTTTCTGTCGCTTTTTCCGAACAGAAATTTTTCGGTTGTTGCGGTGTAAACTTTCCAGATGGATTTTTCCTGCCGGAAGTTGTTTTTTTCATACTCAAACTCAAAAATCCTGCTTCTAAGCTCAGCCGGGAGCTGAAAAGGATTTTCCATACTCAATTCAAAAAACTCCAGATTTCGTTCCAGGTCTTCCATTCCTGCCCGCATCCGACGTTTCCAGCATTCTTCTGCGGTTTCCTGCCAGTTCAGCACCTGCAGAATCTGGCTGCACCGGTCTTTCTGCGAAGGCTGGATGCACAGTGCGCTCCGGCCGCCACAGATATAATCTGCGCACTGCCGTTTTGCCGCATGGGTATCCTTTTCCAGATCGATATCCGTGCTGGCACGGCGCTGCTTTTCGTCCAGGAGAATGATGCATTTGGGCGATTCTTTCTGGATCTCATCCAGCTTCATCAACAATTGGTTGGTTGAATCCTTCCCGAACCGGTCTCCCTCAAAGATCAGAAATGTCGTATTCTTCTTTCGTGCCAGCTGCCGGATGTCTGCTTCTTTCGGCGGCACGAGCAGGGTCATGTGAGGGATCATCCAGCGAGATGTAACATTCCAGCCTTGTTCCCCCTGTGTGATCGTGTCCTGCGTACCGCACTCCACCCAGACCATTTTGTCCTTCCAGTCCTGTCGGCCATGCTCCGGCAGCAGCCACTGCAGGAATTCAAAACGGGATAGATCTCCCAGCAAAATTCTGTCCGGAGTTTTGGTTGCATTTTGTTCAGGCATTTCCGTATTGCTCCTTCAGCCCTTCCAGCAGTCTGACCGTATCCTCAAGCTTCTTCCGGTTTTCTCCCGCCGGGGCGTTCAGCAGCGCGTTGTACTCTTCGTTTTTGGCCTCAAGCCGCTGCTTCACGTCTTCCAGTTGCTGCGTCTGATAGGTCATAATGCGTTCCGGCAGTTCCTTTCTTGCCTGTGCAAGGACGGCCTGCAGCTCCGAGCGCACCTGCTCCCGATACCACGCAGCGCATTCCTGATGCCATTTTTTCAGGGCTTTTTTCTTATTCTCTTCCTCGATCTGACTGCAGCGGCGATTCCACTCCCGCTCGAGTTTGTCTTCTTCTACGCGCATGGCTTCCAGCTTTGCCTGCTGTTCTTCCTGCTGCGAAACAAAGGCATTGTATTCCTTTTTACGCTCGTAGGCTTTCAGCTGCTTCTCCCGCAGTTCCCCTTCCAGCTCGGCTCTCTGCCGCTTCCACCTGCTGGCCATTTCCTCATCTTCCACCATCCGCGGAGGCGTATCAAACAGGGAACCCACTTTTTTAGCCCAGTACTCCACCGTTACAACATCCAGAAAACTCGGTTTTTCGTCCTCACCATAGCCCTGGGTATAGGCACCTGTCTGAACCGTTTTCATGCCTTTGCTTCCGGCAACCGCGATCTTACTGGCTGTATCTGCAATCTCCGCCGCCTGCTTTGTGCGTTTGCTTTGGGCACCGATTTCCCGGATCAGATAAAGCACGTCTTTCTGCTTGTCCGCTTTTCTGGCTGACCTGGAAACCATTTTCAGCCCTTTTGCGATTCCTCCCCTGACCGCCTTGGATTTCAACACCGTGTTGATGCCTTTCTCCACTGCCTCTCCCGGCATCAAGAGCAGTGCCCAGTCGACCAGTTTTCCGATGTCGCCTGCAATTTCAGAGGGCTGTTTTTCTCTGGTACGCTGTTCCCGCATCACAGGGACATAGGGCTCGCTGTTGTTCAGATTCTGCTGGGCCGCACTCAGTTTTTCTTCCGCAAGGTCCAGCTCCTCTTTCAGCTCGTCCAGATCCATCCCCTGCAATTCCTGTTCCAGCTGTTGGCGGTTCTGCTTCAGCAGGGTAAGCGCCTGCTGAAGCTCTTCCACCTCTTCGTTTTGCCTGTTCTGCAGGGTAATAAGGTCGTCTGCCGTCATCTCGGGCGTAGCTTCCAGTTTCAGCCCGTCCAGCGTGTTTTTCAGTTCCTCGTTCGTCTGCTGGAGAGCATTGGTGCCCACTTCGCCGATTTCCCAGTTCAGCTGTTCCAACTGTTTTCTGGCCTCTGCCCGCAGCAGCGCAATGGTCCCGTCCCGGTCTGCGCTGCTGCGGGCGATCCGGTCCGCTGATTCTTCCAGATCTGCTTCCATTTTGCGTGTTACCGTGCTGTCCAGTTTCCGCTGTGCCTGCCGCAGCCGGTTCACGATCTCTTCCTCGCGCGCCTGCGCACCCTGCTCCAGTGCTTCAATCTGCGCGCGGAGCTCCTCACACTTTTCCTGCACGGCCGACTGGTCCTTCTGGTCCAGCTTCCCGAGCACCTCGATCCGCTGTTCCAGCTCTTTTTCACAGCGCTCTGCCAGCACATACAGACGCATCCGGATCGCATTTTCCAGCTCTTCCTGTGCGTTGGAGCCGCACTCCGTCAGCATGGTCTGCAATGGGGTCAGATTTTCATAGTAAGGCGACTCCCGCAGGTTTGAGACAAAATAGCATTGTTCCACGCCGTAGTCTGCCAGCCGGGTACGGTCTGCCTGCATCGTCTGCTCTGCATTTTCCTCTTGCTGCTTTACCTGATCGAAATGCGTCCGGACGCAGGCAGGTTTCAGACCGCGCTGCTGCATCTCCTGCAGCAGGCCGCAGTCCACACGGCTCGGTGTACCGCTCATTACATATACGACCCGGGCCGCCACGGCCAGTGTCTTTTGCAAAAGCTGTTCGTGCCGCAGGATCGTGGTATTGATGCCCGGCGTATCCATCAGGATCATGCCGCTTTGCAGCAGTGGACTGTTGACGAATACTTCCAGATAGTCCAGCTCATCGGGATTCCAGTTTTCCCGGCGCTGGTCCACGCTGCCGACTTCTTCCAGAGAGATTTCCTGCGTACTCCCATCGATCTTGTGCAGGCACGCTTTTTCTTCCTCTGCATAACGGAGGTAGGTCAGGACCGTTGTAGTCTCCGTTGTGCCGTGCGGCAGCAGCTCCCGCCCCAGAAGATTGTTGATCAGGCAGGACTTTCCGGCCGAGTAGCAGCCCACAAAAGCGACAAAAAACGTTTTAGTCTCCGCTGTCTGTTCCAGCTCCTGCAGCTCATAAAGCTCTTCTTGCCAGTTCAGCTGTTCTGCGGCCTGCTGCAGCTGTTCAAAATCCGCTTTTTTCATTTCGCATCCTCCTGCTCAATGTGGTCATTCAGGCTGTCCTCCAGCTCAGCAGAAATATCCACTCCCTTTTTGATCAGATCCTGGGTCGCTTTCAGGTTTTCCTGTGCAGCAGTCCGTTTTTCATCGCGCTCTCTGGCCTCTCCCTTGATGGCCTGCTGTACTGCCAGCAGATCTTTCTGTTTCTTTTCCAGTACATCATTGATATTCACCGTCACGATGTCCTGAATCATCTGGACATATGCCTTTTCCTGTTCCCGCAGGAATTTTCTGATTTCGTGCAGAATCTCTTCCGAAGTATTCTCCATGTTATCAGCAATCTCCATGCGGAGCTTGCGCATCTTTCTATGCTGTGCTTCGCTCAGTTTTTCTTCCATGTCCTGCTGCATGGCATTATACTTCCGGACTTCCTCTTCCCGCTCCTGTTCAAAACGCTCCGCACGTTTTGTCAAAAGCTCACTGTCCTCTTGCAGCGTTTCCTTTGCCGCGGTTACATTCTTCTTTTCTTCCTCGATCTTCTGATCCAGCGCATTCAGGGTCTTGTTTTTTTCTTCCGCCGCCCTGTCGTGTGCCGTGGTATCCGTCTTCGTTTCCGATGTGGAGACGATCTTTTTGCCCACAAGGAGATATGCCACGGCGCCAAAAAGACCTCCACGCCCCACCCGGTCATAGCTCTGGACCTCTCTGGTCGTCACTTCCGGAACAACAAAGTTCAGTTCATAATGTTCCCGGCTTTCCTGCAGGCTGTTCAACCTTTCCTGACATGCTTTCAGTTCGCGTTCTTTCTTCCTCTCGGTCACACTGGCTTCTTCTGCCTCGTTTCGCTGCTGTTCCAGCACTGCGATCCGCGCTTTCAGTTTTTCGCTCTCCTTCTCAAATTTTTCCAGATCGATTCCGGTGGAAAAGTCCGAAACATTGAATTCTTTCGGATCGATGCGGATCGACGCCGTGCTCTCGCTTTCTCCTAGGCGTTCGTCCAGCGCAACAGAATACTCCTGATACTCCTCATTGATCAGCTGAACAAGCTCCTGCTTCAGTTCTTCATCCAGTTCCTTAGAGATCTTCTGATATCTGCTCTGCAGCATGGAGCCAAGCCGGTCACTGTAATCTCTGAGTTCCGTGAGCGTCTCCTGCTGTTCCAGCTTTCCGTTCACCTGTTTGTTCAGACTGGCGCACTTTGCTTCTGCACTTTCCTGCAAATTACAGCGGCTTTTGCTTATTTTCTTTCGCAGATCTCTGGATGTACGTTCACGCTCTTTTTGCAACGCATCCACAGCCGCCTGAATTTCGGTCTGTTTTTGCAGCAGTCCTTCTGTGCCGGTCTGCTTATCCAGCAGCCCGACTTCTTCTTCCAGCCGGGTCGTCTCGGCTTTCAGCATTTTCAGCGTTGTTTCCACCGGCGTGCAGAGCTGGGCATGCCGCCGTTCGCCCTGCGTCAGATATTTCCACAGACGGTCTTCAAACGCCCCGATGCGGGAGCTCTTTTCCAGTTCACTGCACTGTTCTTCGCTCAGCTGCTCCTGCCCGGTCATTTCCGGGTCGCGCGCCTCAAGCGCCATGCTTGCCGACAGCGGCCAGATATGGGGCAGCTCGCGGTCCTCCGGGAACTGGGAGCGGTAGTCTTCGTTCAGCGTTGCCACAACGCTCTCCGGGGTCTCGCCTTCGCTTTCTTTGATCCGGTCGATCTTATTCAGCACAAAGAGCACGTTGTTGTTCCGGGTCTTCAGCTCCCTCAGAAAGTCAAACTCGCTCCGCGAACCGGGGTGGTCCGCGCTGAACAGGAAGATGCAGGCGTGTGATTTGCGGATTTGTTCTTCCGTGATCTCTTTATGATGCTCTGCAAGGCCGTTCAGACCCGGGCTGTCTACCAGCATAACGCCGTCCTTGAGGAATGCCGAATCCAAGAACAGATCCACGTGGTCAATGGTGGATGCGACTGTTTTATCGCCCTGATTTCCACGGACGCTGACGACCTTTTCGATGGTCTCCGGTCTCAGGTCCGGCAGCACCTCCGTTTTTCCCTCCGGTTCGCGGTAATAGACGACGCCGGCCTCCCCGTTCGGTGCGCAGGAAATATCCCGCAGAAAGTTGACGGTTGCCGTGGTTTCGCCCGAGAACGATGGCAGGATCTTTTTGTGCATCATAGCATTCAGAAATGTTGATTTGCCCGCACTGAACTCGCCCACGACCACAATACTGAACAGGTTGTCTTTTACATTTCTGCAAAGCTTTTCCAGCCCGTCGGCCTCGGCATCGTTGCCCTGCTTTCTGAGTTGCTGCACGCTCTGCGTAAGAAAATCGATCACTTCGTTCTTACGGTTATTGTCAGCTTCTCTGTACGTATTCATACGACGTTTTCCTCCAGTTTTTCTTTTAGCTGTTCAAGCAATACGCTGTATTTTCCGAGCACTTCGGCCTGTTTCTGCAGCTCCGAACGGCGACCTTCCTTGGCTTTTGTCAGCCAACAGACCTTATCCCGGATGGCTTTTTCCAGCTGATCCATTGCAAGCCTCGTATACTCTTCCTCTGCCGCAGCGATATGCTTTTCCATCGTGCGCCACATTTCATACCACAGATGTCCATCAATCGGCTCTGCAGACAGAAAATTTTCCACCTGTTCTTCCAGCTTTTTCTTGGCGAGCGTCAGGTAGGAATCTGCCGCCGCTGCTTTTTCTCTTTCGATCATCTGGCGATCCCGTTCCAGCTGTTTTTCCCTCTCTCTGATCCGGCTTTCCAGCTTTTTACGCCGCTCCTCGTTGTCTGCCTGCTCTTCGCACAGCCTTTCAATCATCAGCTGATATTTCAGCATTTCCTGCTTCAATTCCTCTTCTTTCCGTTTCCATTCCTCCAATTCCTGTTTTTCCCGGTCCCACTTTTCTCCGGCCGAATCGTTCCAGCCTACACTCTCAACTTCTTTCGGCCCGAGCAGCCACCCCAGCAAACCGCCCCGGTTCACCCATGTTGTCTCGCTGATTCTCTCTGCCTCCGGGCGCTTGCCCAGACGCTCCTCTCTGGAGCTGATCCCTGCTTTCATAGACCGGTACCGACTCTCTGCCAATGATGCATCTGCCAGTACCTGCCGCTTTTGCTCTGCTTTGTCCCGAATCTGATAGTCAAACTCCTTCAGTTTTTCCTTATCTACCCGGATCTGCTGCTCATCTCTTTTCAGCTTATCCTCCGTATCGAACGGAGCCAGATCCAGTCGGTCCACACAGAATGTCTGGGGATTCAGGTCCAGCTTTTCCGCTTTTGGGCCGCGGTACTCGTTGATTCTGTCCAGAAGAAGCTGCCCGACATTTTCTTCCCGGCAGACAAACGCCTTCTGTTCTTTCTGCGCCAGCTCCTGGACCTTTTGGTTCAAAAGCACTGTCAACGATTTTTTCTGCCATTCATCGATGCCCTGTGCTGCAGTAACGCAGTCCGTCCCGCTGCCGTAGTTCCGGATCTCTGCCAAAACCTCCTGCTGCAGTGTTTCCACACTTTCCTGCAGGGCCTTTTTCTCTGCCTTTTTCAGCTGGTTTTGAACTGTTACGATAAAATTCTTCAACTGCTGTCTGGCCTGATCCTGCTCTAGCAGTGTTTTCTGAATCATCTCGTCCAGACGCTTTACCATCTGGCGATCCGCGCTGAGCTCATATGCATCGTCCAGCTGGCTCTTCTGCAGTTCTACCTGACGGATCAGATCCTCCATCCAGCTGATCATTGCTTTTGCTGTGCCGCCGTACTGGATCTGCGTCAGCCGATCCTCCCGGAGAAATTCCTTCAGAAGTGTCAGGAACTGCGGAAAGTTGGAATCGACATACAGCTGTTCCCGTCGCTGCTCCGAAATAGAGGCATTGTTACCGTCATACTCGGTCTGTATGCTGTGATCCCGCCCCGCCAACGCCTGCCATGCCGAGAGCCCGCAGAGCGAATACTGCGCATCTGCCGCCTGTGCAAACACTTTTTCCTGCAGAATGGCATTCTGTTCGGCCAGCTTGTTTTCTAGCGTTTCGCCTTCCGCACGGTTCAGCTCATCGATAAAGTTCTGGATAAAGATAAAATTCTTCTGAAATCCCGTCAATTTCCGCAGAATTTGCAGATCACTCTCCGACAGGCCGCGGCGCTGGATGAGGTAGATGCAGGCATGAGCCTGCTGCACCAGCTCTTCGGTCTGCTCCCGGTGCCCATCTGCCATACCGTTCAAACCCGGTGTATCCACGATCACAATGGGGTGCCTAGACGGAAAAACCGACAGATAAAGTTCGACCTGTGCAACTTGCGCGGCCACATCCAACTTTTCGCTGCTGGTTGTGGTATAGTCCCGAAGCTGTTGAAAGTTATCCAGTTGAATGGTGCTCCCATCCCGCAGTGTCACGCAGCCTCTGCCGTTCCGGGCGTCGTTTTGGTCCACATTCACCAGCCGGGTCAGTGTCGCTGTGGTTTCCTGCAGGGCATGTTTCAGTATATCCTGCCCGATCAGGGCATTGATAAAGGTCGATTTTCCGGAGCTGAACTCACCTACGACTGCAATACGGAGTTCTTCATCCTGAAATCGTTTCTGGAAATGCTTCAATTGCGTTTCAAACTCAGAAAAATCCCGAAGTTCTTTTTGCTCAGACAGCTTTTGAATGACCTCAAGACCCGTCTTCCGAATCGATCCATTTTCCATTGCAACTATACCCTTCTTTCTATTTTAATCGCCCCTGTCCGAGTGGTTTGCGGAGTCTGGTCAAAGCTCCGTCCGGATCACTCTCACATAGTTTCCCTGACTGCGCACCCACATCTCGATGCCCGTCCCGAACACCTCGGCTTCCACGATCCAGCCCTTTTCCGTCACCTGCAGCACCTTTGCAGTGGGCAACCGATCCAGCACGGATTCCAGACTTGGCCCAGTATACTCAAAACGAATGGTTTGCAATTCGCCGCCGTACATAAACTGGATGCGCTTGCGCATCTCGCCCTCCTGAAAGCGGTCGGTATAGCGCTGGGCAAAGTGCCGGTCGAGGGTCTTATAGTTCTGGATGCGGTCGATGCGGTAAATCGTCGGGGAGTTATCCTGCGGATTCTGGAAATGCTTGTCCTTGTCGATGCCCTCAATAAACGCCGCCAGATAGAAATAATACTCGCTGAACAGGATGCCAACCGGCTCAATAGTACGCACACGGGTCTCGCCGTCATGGGTGCGGCAGTAGGTAATTTCCATAACATTGTGGTTTTCTACTGCCGTACCGATTTCCCACAGGCTTTCAATAAATTTCCGACCATGCTGCGGCTCAACGTAATGAAAGCGTTCGTTGCTGATGAGGTCTTTGACCTGATCCAACCGGTCCAGCGGTGTACAGGCCAGGATCAGCTTGTCCAGAATTGGGAACATTTCCTCCTTGACCATGGAGCGGCTTTCCAGCAGGATCTTGCACACTGCCAGAATTTCGCTGCTGGTGAGGAAGCGTGAAAGCGTGTCATCCAGCAGATAGCCGCCTTTTGCGGAGTTATACAGGATCTCCCGGCGCGGCTCGCTGTCTGCAAAGTGATTTCGCAGGGTGTCCAAATCGCGCTGGATGGTTTTCTCACTGACACCGAAGCGGTCAGCCGTCTGCTGTTTATTCAGCACACCGCCCTGTACCAGTACCTGTTGGATATAGAGTATACGGTCCAATCTACTATTACGCATAGTCCATTCTCCTTCTAGCTCATTGTAACACAACACAACTATCACCGCAATTCTTTGTGTGAAGTTTTGTCGTTTCACGGAATTACAAAAAAATTTTTGTCTCTTTTGCACAACCACAGTATACAAAAAAAGATGGACAGACGGCCTGTTCATCTCCTAAAAAGTCAAGGTAGACTATTCTTAAATTGCCAACCTCTTTTGAACCGATAGGCACTGTTCATCAGCTCGTCTGTGATGGTGTAAAGAGCCCGGCGTGGCGAACCATATCCGCCAATCAGCCCAATCACAATCGCAAGATTCAGCACAAATGCAATGCTCAACAGTACCATCAAAAATTTTTTCATACGCTCTTCTCCTTCTTTCTTATGATTCCATCACTTTTCTGCCCCCATTATACAGATTGGGCTGGACGGTATGGTTGTCCATCCTACACAAGCCACAAAAAAGGAACACGGCATTCTCGTTTTGAATGTCCCGTGTTCCTTCTGTCCGCTTTTGCAGCACTTCTTCTACATAGAAGTCAATCTTTCATTTCAGCGTCCTCCCGAATCTGACGCTTATATTTATAATAGGTATTCCGGGCAAGACCGGTCAATTTCATGCACTCCATGTCATCCAATGTGCCGCCAAACGCCTTACAATGGATACGGATCTTCTCCTTGGCTGCTTTAGACTTTTTGGTTTCAAAGCCAATGCCTTTCTTACGGCCAACCTGCTTGCCGTTCAGCCGGGCGGTCAAAAGGCCCTCACGGGTGCGCTGGTGCAGATCGGCAACTTCTTTTTCGGACTGCTCAAAGGCCAGCTTGATCTGCTCCTTTGCCAAGGCCATCAGATACTCGTTGATGCCCTTCAAGATGAAGTCCACATTTGTCCCTGTCATGGCAATGCTGCCGGACAGGGCTTTTTTGTAGGTCTCGGTGTCGATGTGGTGCTCTTTCAAGAACACCAGCCGGATGTCATTATGATAGAGGTTCTCGTACAAAGCAAAACCTTCTTCTGCATTTCTGGACATCCGGGACACCGAATCGAACACTACTACATCTCCGGCTCTCAGAATCCGGTAGAGCTTCAGCCATTCCGGGCGGGTGATGGATGTGCCGGTGTAGGCTTCCTGCACGATATGGGCGGTCGGATATTCGGCCTTGATGTTGCGGATCTGACGGTCAATGCTCTGTTTTGCAGTGGAAATTCTGCAATAGCCATAAATGCTCATAACTCTTTTCTTTCTGTATCAAAAATGCCGAACGTCATTTTAGCTCCACCGATTTGCCTTAGCAAATCGGTTTCATCATGCTGTGATTGATACTTTTCTATACCCACGGCATTTTTAATACTTTTTCCTGCGAGCCTTAGTCATCCCTCATAAACTTCAAAAGATTGTCTCCGTTGACAACGGTTCGCGCCGTCCGTCATCGGGTAGCTCCAACGGCTCTGCAAGAATAATCGTTCCCCAGTGATTAACCATAATAACTGGTGCAATCTCACAAGGAATCCCCCGGCATTCATCATCATGCCGCACATCGTAGGCATATAAACCATCCGGGACGGTATCCCTTTTGATGCGGAAACTGGTAAATAATGCAGGTTTTCTGCAGACAGTGATTTCTTCATAGTGTTCGGTCATCGCATTGCAAGACATATAAATTTCTCCTTTATGCCACATTAAATCTTGTAGCCTTATAGCAGTCCGCACACATTCCATCATGGGTATTCGCAAACTCCGCCGCCTGCATGATAGAACCATCTTTCAGCTTAACCCTCTTGATGGGTTGATTACAGCGGACACAGATGCAGGGCATGGGCGTTTTCTCCTGTTTCTGGTTGGTGGATTTCGGTTTCGGCTGCTTTTTCAGTTCTGCATCCGGCTGTTGTGCAGCATCTTCCGGCAAATCCTCCCCAGCATAGACATACAGGCCAAGGCCAAACATCGCAAGGTTCTTTACCAAGCACCGCATGATAGCCTTATTCACATCGAACATGGAGGCTGCTTCTACGGTGCGTTCTTCCATGCCGATCTTTTCACGGCGGCGGGTCTGAGGATTGTAGTCCCATTTCGGGGTGGTGTAGGTATAAGGCACGGCTTTCATGGCTTTGTTGGAACTGTCCAAAACCGGAAGCCACATTTCGTGCGAAACGCCCTCAATCGTGACTGAGGTGTACACCATGAAGCCGGTGATGGGGTCATAAACATAGGGCAGACCGTTGAATTTCTTGACCTCATAGCCGGCAGTGGGATACAGCTTTTTTACCTCCGCCCATGCATACGCCCAGCTTACATATTTCAGTTCCGTGTTTCCGGACTTCTTGACTTCCAGATGATCTTTGAAGTCGATAGCGAATAATTTTACGAACGGATTTTCTGTGACCATAATAAACCTCCAAGAAAAAAGGCGGCAGAGAATTTACTCCCTGCCACCTGATACAAGATTTATGCCGCATGAACGATGGTGAACCTGCGGCTGCTTACATTTTTGCTGTACTGGTTGAAAATGTCCGGCTGCTCTTTCCGCAGACGTTGGGAATCAACCCGTTTGCTTTCGGAGGATACCCACGATACCTTATAGCCGGAAGCTGTACCGTAGGCGGCATCCTGCATTTCCAGTTTCACTTGCTGTTCAATCGCAGTCTTTTCCTGCTCCAACTGTTCGATTTGGTCAGAAAGAGACTGCCGTTTGTCCAGCAGGTCACGAACTGCATTCAAATCAGCCGTTTTGCTCTTATCATCGTCAGAATACATCTGGTTGATTTGTTGTGTATCGCCTTCACTCCCAGTTGGTGCAGGCGGAATCTCAGGCATCACGTTGTACTTCCAGAAGTGCTCTTCTTCGGCAATGAGGTTATTCAAAACCGCCTTATCACGGATAATTTTATGAATTACCAGCTCTTTTCCGAAAATCAGAGCCGCAATGTACCAGCAGTCGAAACCGCTGACAGCCAGATAGTGATTGACTTGTGCCATGTAGTGCGCAGGGATTTTGCCATCTGCCCACTTATCCGCAGAGAACGGAGACACCGTCTTGCACTCCAATCCTGCCTTCTGTCCAACGATCAGGCGGTCGAAGTCTGCCAGAAGCAGCGGATGTTCCTCGCTTTGTTCCTCGCTTTGGTAGATAGCGTTTGCACGGCGCACCTTAAAGCCCGTTTCTTCGGAGAACCGCTGCGCCACATAATCCTCCAAGTCACGACCCTGCCGCATGGCTTCGTTGTCGATATTTTCAATGGTATCGCTGATTTTGTCGTGGTACACCTGAAATGCGGAGCGATAGGGATTCAGGCCAAGGATAGCCCCGGCATCCGTGCCGGTAATACCGCATTTGCGATAACGGAGCCAATCCTCTTTGGATAAATTTAATGTAGATACAAGTCTTTTCATGCAATGTTCAGCCTTTCTTTCATCTGTTCGTCTGCGATAGAGAAATCATATTCCACCAAGTCTTTGATAATGGTGGAAAACTCATCCACCAAGGTGTGGTCATCATCCAGCCACAGGGTATACAGGAAATCCAGAATGTTCCGCTGTACCCGGAGATGGTTCCAAAAACGCTCGTCCATCTGCTTTTCGGTATCCAGCGTAATCAAGGCACTGACAATGGTGCTTTTCATCGTGATCTCGTATGCCGTGGTGCAAGTCGGCTTCGGGAAATCGGCTTCAATGCTGTTCAGGAACTCAGAAAACTCCCGGACAGCCCGGTTGCTCACATCGTTCATACGTCCTCCTTTATGCTGCTGCCAGCACCATCTTGTAAGCCTTGTCGATCATCGGATTGCCCTCTGCGGTGCGCAGAAACAGATTTTCGTTGTAGTTGCGATTTTTACGGATGGGATCTGCATGGGTGGCAAAGTCGGAAACGGCGTTCACGAACCGCCAGCCGTTCTTGCCAACCCATTCCAGATCGGGTGCATTATAGTAGCGAGCCTTCAAATCTTCCTGCATACGCAGATTATTCTTCCGCTGGCCGTCAGTCAAATCTTCCGTGACAGGGAAAAACTCATTGATGAACTCCTGCACCTTGCGGTCAGACAGCTTGATGGTAGTCAGCTCATGGATACCCTTGCCCAGTTCCCCCATGTAGCTGTTGGCAAGCTGTAAGGTTTCACGGGCATCCTGCACCCGGAGCAGAACATTTTCAGTGTGGCGGGCAGTCCAGATGCGCTTTGCTGTATTCAGCGCAAGGTTCAGCGTGTTCTGGCAGACTACACGGATCGGAGTCATGGCTACTTTCACACCAGAACTTCCGTCATGACTGTTGAAGATTACAAGATATGGTACTACCTGATCTCCAGCGATAAGATATTTTCTCGGAAGCCTTGCCAGCATCCAGACCTTCTTGCCGCCCTGCAAAGAACCGGCAGTTTCGTAAGTAACGCCCTCACCCAGCAGGTCATCGGTGAACTGAAATGCTTCTTCGTTCTGCACAATGCGGTAGCGGTCAGATACGACACCGAGTACGGCATCATCCGTGCTGCGGACGTTAGCCCGATAACCGGGGATCATAGCACCCGTGCCGGAGTAGATGTTGCGGCTTTCCACCTGCCAATCCAGACCAGCCAGCTCCAAGGCTTCACGGCTTGCAGGGGCATCCATCACGATGCGGCCAAGGCCATGCCAAGGGGTCTCACGGACAGAGAACATGGTTTCAACATTTGCAGACATAACTACTACCTCCTGAAATTTTAATGTGATTACTTGTTTTCGAGTTTATGGGCGGTCCAAATAATGAGTATTACGGCAGTTTTCCCGATTGCTTTTGCACCCTTCATCAGAATCTTTACCATAACATCAGCCATTGTTTTTCCTCCATTTTCAAGTAAAAAGTAAAGACCTGTGGACAGAATCAAACTGCTCACAGGTCTCTCTACAAAGATAATATATAACTGTAATTTTTTCAGATACGCTTCGTCTTGTGTCGGGTGTGTCAAATGTGTCAGGTTTTTATGAAACTCTCTATATATTCTTTATTTTTATCCCCTTCCTCTCTATTTTTCTTAGATATGCGATAGGGTAAAAATATAAAATATAATAAAGGTTTCTCGAAAATTCTGACACATCCGGCACAGCTGACACAGTGTTTTACGTTCAAGTCCTTGTGCGGATACCCACGGCTACTGTGAGGTCATGCCACTCATTTTTACGAATCCCCTGATTTCGGGAAGCCTTAAAAGCCTTTGCTTCTTCAAATGAAATCGTAAAACGAGCCATCTCCATAAAGCCATCCAACGTACAAGTGGCACTATTTCCACTCTGCACTTCTGTCAGTTGGAAATCAAGCACCCAGCGATACTCCTCGTTCGTCAGCGGCGTGATCTGCGCCACACAGCTATTGACAAGCTCCCGGTCAACATCATTCCTCGATGCTTTCTGCCACTCATCCAACTTCTGCGCAATCAAACTCATGTCAAGAGTTCCACTTCGCTCATCCTCCTGTTCCACATTCTCATATTGAGACTGCAATTCTGCAATCTGCGCATCCAGCCCCTTTCGCCGTTCTGCCAATTCCTGTTTTGTGATGATTCCGTCTGCACACAGGTCTATGTACTTATCCAGACGCTCCCTCTGTCTGGCGATGCTGTTTTCCAGCATCGCCTTTCTGGAAATGCGAACAGTCTTTTCTTCTGCCATGCAGCGGTTCAAAATTTTATAGACCTCTTTGACCGTTTTGCCTTTGTCAAAGGTGAGATGTTCAAACACCTTTGCTGCCATCAAGTCCAACTTCCACTCACAGATTGCCTTGATTTGGCAACTAATTCCCAAGTCCAAGCCATGTTCCTGCAAGTAGCTGATGCTTGGCCTACGGGTACGGCGGTAACACTGAAATCCATGAACCACTGCACCATCCCGATTTACACGCCACTTGAACTGGATAAATCCTGCGCCACAGCTGCACCGCAGTTTTGCTGTCCAGACTGACTTTGGCGTATTTCTCATGTACTTGTGCTTTTTTCCATTTTCATCTATTACCCGTGCTGATTTCGATGCCAAAATTTGCTGACATCTATCCCACATTTCTTCTGATACTAAAGGTTCAAAGTCGCCTTTCACATAGATGTAGCTGCTCTCGTCCAGATTTTTAACACGTTTCTGCGTCAAATATCCGTCGCTGTGGGATTTATTGTAACAGATGCACCCTTTATAGGTTGCATTATGTAGAACTCTGCTCACCTTGGAAGCGTCCCACGAAACATGGCCGCCTGCATCCAATCGGCCAAGGCGGTATAATTCGTTTACGATTTTAACCAACCCATTTTCCCCGGTAGAATACATTTGGAAAATCAGTCTTACCGTTTCAGCTTGGTCAGGGTCAGGAACATAGGTTCCGTTCTCCCTGCGGTATCCTAAGATGTTTCCGCTGCCATATAAAACGTGCTTCTCCCGGCTGATTTTCTGCCCAGCCTTCACGCGCTCTGAAATTTTGCGACTCTCATCTTGTGCCATAGAAGACATGATCGTCAGCCGAAGTTCGCCATCGTTGGTCGCCGTGTTGATACCATCGTTGATGAAAAATACGTCCACCCCACGTGCTTTCAACTCCCGTGTGTAGGACAGCGTATCAACTGTATTTCGTGCAAAGCGACTCACTTCGCGAGTAATGATTAGGTCAAATTTGCCCTTCTGAGCATCTTCCATCATGCGCAAAAACTCTGGCCGCTTCTGTGCTTGTGTTCCGGTGATGCCTTGGTCTACGTAGACCTCCACGATTTCCCAGTCCGAATGCCGGGAACATTCGATTTTATACCACTCCAACTGATTTTCTAGTGCGTTGATTTGCGCTTCATGTTCGGTTGAGACACGCGCGTACACGGCTATCCTCATAAAATTTAACCTCCACTGTCTCTGACTCTTTTCTGCGGCAAAAAGAAAGGCTCTGGCCGAATCCCCTCCGCCAGAGCCTTTCTCTGTTGTTTACGAAGCCTTTGCAGGCAGTTCTTCCTCCTGCTCACGCTTCATCCGAAGGAAGTTCTGATAGGTAGGCAGGTTGATTACCCCTGCCGCAAAGAGAGCTTCCACCAGACAATAGGCCATCGCCTTTTCGTCAATTTCCAGCATTGTGATACCTCCCTTGGTTATCGTTAATGGTGCTTAGAGTCAGAGGTATAACGTATCATCGAAGAATTAGAAGTTACGGACGGGGTTTGATTCCTTGGAAAGCAGATACCGGATTCTTTCGGGCAATCATATCCTCTCCTATACACCGGAAGCGAGTATGCTTTATTCCCCTTTGGGTAAGTTCTTGCGTGAATGCCTTTTTGCTACACGCACACATATTCTTCTCTTTGCAGTAGTCCGAGTAAGCATTATACAGGTCTTCTGTAGCAGTCACCGCTTTCGGCTCGCTCCTATCACAGCTTTCCTGTATAAATTTTCCTACGGTCTTCGCAATAGAGTCTCTCACAATGCACTTTACGTTGTCCACCTGTGGAATCTCTGGAAAGATGTAGTTGAGTTGCACAAGCTTCCGCGCATAGCGCAGTGCCTTTGTAACAATAGCATCTCGCTCTTTCCAAATTTTTTCTCCCAAATACGGGTCTTGCTGGTCATCCGGGATTGCATAATTAAAAGGCAGATATATGATACGTTTTAGGAGTGCATCATCTTCTCCGTCGATGATAAGCGGGTGATTACTTGAAAAGACAAACTTTATACGCCTTTCCAGCAACGCATCATCACGAAATTTGCGTGGAACATTGATTGAGTCGCCTCCTGTAATCTGCTTCAATCGGGAAGCTGCCTCCTCATCAATTTTGGAACTTGGCATATCCATGTCAAAATTGATGACAGCGTTTGCCAACGAAGCCATTCCAAATTCGTTCTTCATTTGCTTAAGTCTAATACTGCTGATGGATTCTTTGGGGTACAGGCGTCGGATAAAGCTTCCTAAAACGCTCTTGCCGCTATTTCCGATACCCTTCATAAAAATAAAGAACTTTCCCCGTGCAGGGTAGATAAGCAAATACCCGATTGCCATCCAAACTCTCTTCGACAGCAGGAAATCCCCACCTGTGACTCGCTGCAAGTATTCCTCAAATATCTGGCACTTTGCCTGCGGATCATATTTTGCCTTAATACAGGTAAAGGTTATTTGATCCGGGCTGTGTGGATAAAGTTTCCACTCCATAAGGTCAAGGATTCCATTTTCCAAAGGTGCATAAATCGGTTCATCTTCCGGCTCGCTGCACTCAATTTGGGGATCTGTTACGAGGCAATCGTAGAGATCCTTATACCCACGTAGACTAGATTTATTATTGAGTTCATAGTCCACATTCTGACGATACAACTTGATTAACTGATTTGAATCCAGCTGTGTGTAGTAATATTCATTGTGGTAATACAGTATATTCCCATAAGAAATAATATGGACATATTTTTTGAGTTCTCCTGCCAGTTCCACAAGGGACTGAGCTTTAGGAGCTTTTTTGATAGCAGGTTCAGGCACACGCATAGGTAATGCTACCTTATTCGCCGATTTTTCTTCCATTCGGGGACAGTTGTCTTGTAACATGGAGTCAGGCATCGTTTCAGGCAATGCTTCAGGCTCCCAAGAGCACCAGTTTTCCGCCTTAGATTCTGTTTCTTCGTTCTGAAGCACATCTTCTAAAAGAGGGGCAGAAAGGCAGTTACCCTGCAGAACATCCTTCTTATGCTTCGAATGTTTCTCAGCTAATTTTTCAAGGTGCTTTCTGTTCACTGCAACATCTGTTCCTGAAGCAATATTCTTGACTATACTGTCCGAATATTCTTTATATAGCTTTTTTCGCGCCTTCTTAGACAAAACTGCAGCATTTCTGTCTTTTGTAAGACCAGCTAGACAATTAGACGAATGCTCTAATCGTTTTTGTGCTTTTTCAAGTTGACGCTGATAAAGGTCATTCGACATTTGGGCCGTCCTCCTTCGTCATTTTGAAGCTTGGCATCTGATCAGCAACTAGCTTTAGGACATTCTCTACAATCTGATCTCCAATACCATCAAAGCAAAGGTAATCAAGACATGTTACTCCGGATTCATCGTTCTGACCCACCCAAAGGTAGCCGCCAATGCCATCATCGACACAATGAAGAACGATTGTGTAGCAGTCTTCATTCTCTTCGCGAGGTTCAAATCCACAGAGTACCCAGCCTAATCCCGCTTCCTTGCAGCTAAAGATCATCTGACACCTAGCATCATCTCCCTCTCGAATACAGCACTGGAAAGATTTGGGCAAATCAGACGATTTGCTGTTATAGCTACCATCCACAATCTTCTTTTCGTTTCGGAAGATAATTACCCGACCTCTAGAGTAACATCCCTGTTCATCTTTTCCTCCACGAGAAAAGGATGAGCCTTTCGTGAAGACCACTGACATATCTTCTTTTCCCTTTCGGAATCTTTCCAGCATTTTACCAACATTTTTTTGAGTTTTTTCGAGTTCCATTTTTATACCTCCATATTTTCTGCCTCACGGGTCTTTCCCTAAGTGCACTTTAATAATAACAGATGCACTCAAAATAAGTCACCGCCTACAAAACGTACTTTTCATGTCGTCTTGTACGTACATGCTTTCACGATTTGTCACATTCCTTTCCTCCTGCTTCAAGAAATTCACGAGCCAAATCCTTCAATAATTTTTTCTGGGATTCTTTTAGATGTTGATAACCATCAATTTCCAGAGCATTTTTCTTTTGATACTTATCTCCTTCAACCAATTCCTCCATTGATACCTCCAGTGCTTGTGCTATCTGGTAAAGGGTATCCCATCCTATATTTACATTTCCATTTTCAATTTTTGAGATTCGTTTCTGGTCCGTTCCGATTTTATTCGCCAGATCCTTTTGTGACCATTTTTTCTGATTACGATATTTCCTGATATGTACACCAAGCTTATCCGCAGGGCTTCCCAAGCCTTTCTTTTTCATGCCAAAAAACTCCCTTAATTCGTTTGTATTTTGACATGGCCATGTCATTGACCGTATTATATCAGTTCACCTTTCAGCAAATAATGGCAGTTCAAATTTAATTATTTCAACTTAAAGTCGTCGTTTTTTGTCACATCTTCACGCTGTTCATAATTTATACATTATTCAGAGAATAAAGCAGAAGGAGCTAATCCTTTTGGGAAATGGATTAGCTCCTTCTGCTTTATTCTCTATTACTCATTTTGATTTGCATCTTCTGCTAACAACTCAAAATCAATTTTATATTCATCTTTCATTTTGTATAAGTTCGTTTTATTACCTTCTTCCCGAATTTCAAAGTCTAGCTCTTCTAGTTGCAAGGCAATTCTCGCATCCAAAAGTTCCACTATAGCATTTGTACAATTGAGACTACACCCTCTTCGTATTATAGCTATCGCATCTTCCAAGGATGTTGGTATTCCTGTTTTTTCTATGCCATCATCCAATACTCCTGCTTCTACAGCTTGTAGCCAAATGTTTTTTATGCATTCGCTCAAACAACATCTTACTCTTAAGTCAAACCACTCTTTGTCAAACTCACCTCCTGCAATTTTCTTCCGATCTTCTATATATGACCACGTTAACTTTAATGATTCAAATGCTTCTTTAGTTTTGTATAACTCTCCTTCAAATAGCTCCTTCCAACGTCTTTCAATAGTTTTTTGTTTTATCCCTATTGCAGAGTTCGCAACCAATGAGTTAAATCCGTCTCTAACCAGATTCTTCAACCATTCACTTGCTTCATAACTTCTTTCATTCTTTATTAACCACAAAATATCGTCATTGTCAGCTCTATCTTCATTGCACCAAAGCAAATACATAAAAAACTCTGCATTTGCTGAAGTCACATGAAATCGTCCTTTTGCTTGCTTTTTTTGTCGCAGCAATTCATGTGCATCGATACTTTTCAATTTCATTGGAATCGGTCCAACGACGGTGTCAATTGCATAATAAAGACGCTTTCGTAGCGCTCTCATAAACTCTGTTTCATCTGTTTCTTCTACTACGCCTCTATTGTCTAGATAATCCATTACCATTTTGCATGTTATTAATTTACTTTTCTTCCCACTTTCGCCTACTATTTTTCTGGATTTTTCATCAGGAATATCATAATCATCCACAATCCACTGTAATATTGCTTGATCAAGTGACATATCGTCTCTGGGATTGTATTTTTGCTTTCCTTTATTTTCCACAATTTTTCTCCTGCAATCTGCAAAAACAAACCCTCCCCGGCAAAACCATTCAGTTTCACCGGGGAGGGTTTATCATACGCTTATCTTCCCACGTTCTGCATGATTAGTGCATTTTCATGCAACAATCTTACGCTCTGGGATTTTTGATAGCAGCCTGTTCTGCACTTTATAAACAGAGAGCACAAGAAAGCACACATTTACGATATTTATTTTTTCAGGCATTCGATTTTTCGTCCACATTGTAATATTTTCAGGAAATAACACATTTTTGGCTTTGAAGTTTTTGGAACAAACTACAACGCATTTTTTCATCAATTTTCATATCCATTTTTTCTCAAAAATTGAACTTCAAAAAATTTCCATATCACAAAGAGGAGGTGTTTTTCCACATGAGCACACCCATACAGTTGAAAATCCGAGGTCACACCAAATGACGCTGGACTACTTTTATGGGCAGTCGGGCGAGTTGTTCTCCTACTTCCGCATCCCGAAAGCACTGTTCCAAGACCACCGTTTCCGGAAGATCTCCACCGATGCCCGGACACTGTACGGCATCCTGCTGGACCGCATGAGCCTGTCCACCAAGAACGGCTGGCTGGACGAGCAGGGACGGGTGTATATCATTTACACCGTCCGGGAAGTGCAGGAATCCCTCTGCTGTGCCGAACACAAGGCGGTCAAACTGTTCCGGGAGTTGGAGGACATCGACCTCATCGAGCGTAAACGCCGTGGTCTGGGTAGACCCAGCCTGATCTACGTCAAAGACTTTTCCTCTGGCTTGCCAAAAGCGCAAGTACAGAATTGCCCAAACAGCAATTCTGGTGCTGCCGAAAGCGCAATTCTGGTACAGCCAAAACCGCAAGCAAATAAGACTGATAAGAATAAAACAGAGTGGAACGATCCTGACCCTATCTATTCCGGGGGCATCCGGGAGCAGCTTGAGGATTATTTTTATCAGGCGTTAGAGGTGGAACTGCTGCTCCGGCTCTGCCCGGATGATGAGGACACCATCTATCAGATCGTAGACCTGCTTGTGGACACCTGTTCCACCAAACGCAAGATGTTGCGGATCGCCGGAGATGATAAGCCTGCCGAGGTGGTACGCAGTCGGCTGAAAAAGCTGAATGCCGACCACATCCGTTTCGTGCTGGATTCTCTGGCAGAAAACACCGCCCCGGTGCGGAACATGAAGCAGTATCTGCTGGCAATGCTCTACAATGCGCCCACCACCATGAACCTCTACTATCAGAACAAGACGAACCACGACTTTGCGCGCGGTTCACCGAAAGTGGGGTGATGTTATCGCAAAGAAAGCTACGATTATTGCAGTCACCAATCAAAAAGGCGGTGTCGGAAAAAGCACCACCTGTGAAAATCTGGGCATCGGGCTGGCGATGGAGGGCAAGAAAGTTCTTCTGGTGGACACTGACCCACAGGGCAGCCTGACCATTAGCATGGGCTGGCAGCAGCCCGATGAACTGTCCACCACTCTTTCCACCCTGATGGCAAGAGCCATGAACGACCAGCCCATTCCGCCCGGCGAGGGCATTTTACACCATGCAGAGGGCGTTGATTTGATTCCGGCGAACATCGAACTGGCAGGGCTGGAAGTGGCTCTGGTAAACAGCATAAACCGGGAAAAGATGCTGAAACAGGTGCTGGACAGTGCCAAACGGGAGTATGATTTTATTCTGCTGGACTGTATGCCCTCGTTGGGAATGCTCACCATCAACGCACTGGCGGCGGCAGACGCTGCCCTGATTCCGGTGCAGGCGCAGTACCTTTCCGCAAAGGGTCTGGAACAGCTTTTGCAGACTGTCCAAAAGGTACGGCGGCAGATCAACCCGAAATTGAAAATTGAGGGCATCCTGCTGACTATGACCGACAGCCGCACCAACTACGGAAAGCAGATCAGCAACCTGATTCGGCAGGCATACGGAAAGCATCTGAAGGTGTTTGAGCAGACTATTCCACGGTCGGTCCGTGCGGCTGAAACCAGTGCGGCAGGCAAGAGCATTTTCCAGCATGACCCCAAAGGCAAGGTGGCAGAAGCCTATCAATCTCTTGCAAAGGAGGTGCTGGCGGATGCCGATCGACAGCGGAAACTTAGCTCTGAAAGGGCTAGATGACCTGTTTTCCACCGAGGAAAATCGACAGGAGGAGCAACGGGAACAGGTGCAGCAAATTCCCATCGACGAGCTGCACCCCTTCACCAACCACCCCTTCAAGGTGTTGGACGATGAAGCCATGACCC
>OGIC01000153.1_pt1 | contig 54552 bp, 49 predicted proteins | sample 1571681 | NCBI WGS metagenome assembly OGIC01 (sample SAMEA2582046, study PRJEB24529) | metagenome | biome: Human gut stool | place: China | collected 2011
TCATCAACCCTGACGAGGTGGTGGACCAGTACGGTGCCGACACCATGCGTCTGTACGAGATGTTCATGGGCGATTTTGAGCAGGCTGCACCGTGGCAGACCTCTGCCTTTGCGGGCTGCAACCGCTTCCTTGACCGCGTGTGGGCACTGAGCGATAAGCTGGTGGAGGGCGAGGGCTACCGCCCCGCCATGGAGACCCTGATGCACCAGACCATCAAGAAGGTCAGCGCAGATATCGAGAGCCTGAAGATGAACACCGCCATTGCCCAGCTGATGACGCTGGTCAACGCCCTGTACGACAACGGCGGCGCGACCAAGGCCGAGTTTGAAACGCTGGTGCAGCTGCTGAACCCCTTCGCTCCCCACATGACCGAGGAACTGTGGGAAAAGCTGGGTCACAGCCACGACGAGCAGCTGGCCTACTATCCGTGGCCTGCCTACGAGGAAGCCAAGTGTGTGGAGGCTGCTGTGGAGATCGCCGTGCAGGTGAACGGCAAGGTGAAGGCACGCCTGAAGGTGCCCGCAGACATCACCGCCGAGGACGCCATCGCCACCGCCAAGGCAGACCCCGCTGTGGCTGCCGCGCTGGAGGGCAAGCAGCTGGTCAAGGAGATCTACGTCAAGGGCCGTTTGGTCAATCTGGCTGCCAAGGGCTGAGAACTGCTGCTCCGCTGAATAAGCGTGAACATATCATCACCCGCAGAGGCGGATCTAGTGCAGGAAACACCCGGCAGCGTCTATTCAAAAATCTTTCAAAAGTTTTGAGCAAAAACTTTCAAAAAAAGGTTGACGAACCGGATAAAATGCGCTATACTGTCTACTGTTAGTTACCATGTAACAACGAAATTCCTGCCTCACGGTCCAAGGGAGGGAATAAGATGTCGGAAATTCGTGTTAAAGAGGGCGAGTCGCTGGAAAGCGCACTGCGTCGCTTCAAGCGCAGCACTGCTCGCAGCGGTGTGCTCGCAGAGGTTCGTAAGCGCGAGGCTTACGAGAAGCCGTCTGTTAAGCGCAAGAAGAAGTCCGAAGCAGCCCGCAAGCGCAAGTTCAAGTAATCAATTGCTTGGAACCGCACGTTGCTTTAGATTTTAAACGCGTTGCTAACGCCGATGTAGGGGAGCCTGTTCTGCAGGTTCCCCTATTTTCATTTATAACCCTCTCAGCCAAACCCTGCGGGTTTGCCAGTAACGGGTTGCGGCTCCCGGCATCCGCCACTGGCGGCGGTCGTTGCTGTTGCTCCCGAAGGGCGAGCTTTTGGCGCTGAAGAGGAAAGGTTTTATCTTTTCGGAGAAGAATATACTTTGCAAAAGCCGTAAAAGCTCCCCCTATCGGGGGAGCTGTCGAGCGAATGCGAGACTGAGAGGGTTTTTATCATGTTGATTACCCCCGAATATGTTTTCAAGGACGTTACCCATATCACGCCGGAATGGCTTGCCGCCAAGGGCATCACGGCTCTGGTGCTGGATATTGACAACACCCTGACCGCAGACCGCAGTCAGGAGCTGCCGGAGGAGGTCGCCGCGTGGCTTGCCGCCATGCGCAAGGCCGGGGTAAAGCTGACCATCGTCTCCAACGGAGCGGAAAAGAGGGTGCGCCCCTTTGCGGAAAAGCTGGGCCTTGCCTACCTGTACCGCGCTGCCAAGCCCCTGCCTTTTGCGCTGATGGTGGCGCAGCACCGTATGGGCGTGAAGCACCGCCAGATGGCCATGGTGGGCGACCAGCTTTACGCCGACCGCATGGTGGCGGCGCTGTACGGCATTCCCGGGCTGATGGTCATCCCCCGCGGGCCGGATCTGGGCGCGCAGGTCATCCTCAAGCGCAAGTGGGAAAAGAAGCACTGGCAGAAGTACTACGACCGGGGAGGTAAGACCCTGTGAGTGAAGCTTGGAACATCCGGTTCGGCACCGCAGGCACCAGCGACAGCTTTGCCGCCCAAGGCTACAAAAGCAGCCTGGACGTGCCGGAGTACACCGCCAAAATGGGGCTGAACGCCTTTGAGTACCAGTGCGGGCGCGGGGTGCGTCTGGGGCTGGACAAGGCCGCCCGCATGGCTGCCCTTGCCGCCCAGCGGGACATCCTGTTCAGCGTCCACGCACCTTATTATATCAGCATGTCCAGTCTGGAAGAGGATAAGCGGCTGAACAGCATCCAGTACCTGCTGCAAAGCGCGGCGGTGTGCCGGGCGCTGGGCGGCAGACGCATCATCTTCCACTCCGGCAGCTGCGGCAAACAGAGCCGGGAAGCTGCGCTGGAAAAGGCACTGGATACCATGCGCCGCGCCGTGTCTGCGCTGGACGAGGCAGGCTTTGAGGATATGACCCTGTGCCCGGAGACCATGGGCAAGGTAGGACAGCTGGGCACACTGGACGAGGTGCTGACGCTGTGCGGCGTGGACAGCCGCATCACCCCCTGTATCGACTTCGGCCACCTGAACGCCCGCACGCTGGGCGGCATCCAGACCAAGGCGGACTATGCCGCCATTCTGGACCGCATGGCTGAGGTGCTGGGCGATGACCGCGCCCGGCAGTTCCATGTGCATTTTTCCCGCATCGAGTACTCGGCGGGCGGCGAAAAGCGCCACTGGACCTTCGCCGATACCCAGTTTGGCCCGGAGCCTCAGCCCCTGATGGAGCTGCTGGCAGAGCGTCAGCTGACCCCGGTAGTCATCTGTGAGAGCGCAGGCACACAGGCCGAGGACGCGTGCGCCATGCAGCAAATGTACCGCGCAGCGCGGAATGTGTAAAAGATTTTGTGTTTTTATCGTCTTTTTTGCCCAAACCCCTTGCCAAACAGGGGCAGATTGGGTAAAATAAATAGAGATATGCGTTAAGCATCTGAGATTAAATTTATGGAGGAATTCCTATGATTTCTGCAGGCGAGTTTCGCAATGGCGTGACCTTTGAGCAGGACGGCCAGGTTCTTCAGGTCGTTGAGTTCCAGCACGTCAAGCCCGGCAAGGGCGCTGCCTTTGTCCGTACCAAGACCAAGAACGTCATCACCGGTTCTGTGGTCGAGACCAGCTACAACCCCACCGCAAAGTTCCCGCAGGCTTTCATCGAGCGTAAGGACGTGACTTACAGCTACGAGGACGGCGACCTGTACCACTTCATGGACAACGAGACCTACGATGACATCCCCGTCAACGCAGCCGACGTGCCCGATAACTTCAAGTTCTGCAAGGAGAACGAGCTGTGCAAGCTGCTGAGCTACAAGGGCAAGGTGTTCAGCGTCGAGATCCCCAACTTCATCGAGCTGGAAGTCACCCAGACCGAGCCGGGTGTCAAGGGCAACACTGCTACCAACACCCTGAAGCCCGCTACCGTTGAGACCGGCGCCGAGATCCGTGTGCCTCTGTTCATCAACGAGGGCGATCACATCCGCATCGATACCCGCACCGGCGAGTATATGGAGCGCGTCTGATCATTTGTCGCATACCGGGCAGCGGGCAACCGTTTGCCCGGTTTTGTATTATAAGTTAGGAGGGCATTTCAGATGGAACTGAACAAGAAAGCAGCCTACCTGCAGGGCTTAGTGGACGGTCTGGGCGTGGATGAGAGCACCAAAGAGGGTAAGATCATCAAGGCCATGGCCGCACTGCTGGGCGAGATGGCCGATGCCATTGCCGCCATGGACGAGGATCTGACCCGCGCTTACGACCAGATCAACGATCTGAGCGAGGAGCTGGAGGATCTGGAAGCCGACCTGTACGAGGACGAGGACGACGACGCAGCCGACGAGGATGAGGATGCGGGAGATGACGACATCGCCAGCGAGCCCTTCTACGAGGTAGCCTGCCCCGCCTGCGGCGAGACCGTCTACGTCAGCGAGGATGATCTGGATGCAGGCGAAGCCAACTGCGCCCACTGCGGTGTGACCTTTGAGGTCGCACTGGAAGGCGACGAGGACGAAGCCAAGGACGCCCCTGTGCAGTACGAGGTGACCTGCCCCGCCTGCGGAAAGACCGCCGTATTTGAGGAGGGTGAGCTGCTGGACGGCGCACCCAAGTGCCCCAACTGCGGTGAGCCGCTGGACTTTGAGGTGACCGAGGAGTAAGATTTTCTCTTATTTTCTTGTGAAAATGGGATACAGAAACGCCGCAGGCGTTTGTGTATCCCGGATCTCTAATAAAATTCCTTATAAAAAACGCAATGCCGGGCAGTCCGCAGACTGTCCGGCATTGTTCATTTTAATTTGGTTCAGCGGGTCTCGTTGGCCTTCTGCAGCCAGATGCCGCCAATATCCAACGCATTATACAGGCCGTGCTTGGTGGTCTGACGCGCTACGCGCTCCTGCGGTGCCTTGGTAGTATCGGTAGAAAGCAGCATCAGGTGTACCTTGTCGGCTACCTGCTGCTCACCCACCGGGGTGGTGGTCAAAATCTGCAGATACAGCACATAGGGGTCGGTCATGCTGCCGTAATACAGCTCGTTGTCCTTGCGGACGAGGGGCTTGCCTTTATAAGTCAGTTTCGGTGTATATGCCATCGTGAAAGCCTCCCTGTCGTTTGATTCATCCTAGTATAACACATTCTGCCTATGGGATGCAAGCGTTTGCGGCAGTGCTCTGTCAGTTTTGCACCAAAACAGCCCCGTACCGTGCAAAACCGACAGCACATTTTTGGCAAATGGGGTTTGCTGTTGAGTGCAGTTATGCTATACTATAAATAGAACAGCCCGTATCCCGGGCCAGAAGTGGGGGGACGACAATGGCAGATTATCAGGAATACCGGCGGCGCATCCTGCACAGGCGCTGGCGCAGAGTGTTTATTATCGTTGCCCTTCTGGCGCTGGTGGCTCTGCTGAGCGCTATTGGCATCCTGTGGAAGGTGCTGCACCGGGAGCGCGTGGATACCGCCCTGAGCCAGAACACCATTCTGCGGCAGGTGACCACGGACAACACATGGAACACGGTCAGCTATCCGTTGGCCCGGCAGCTCCGGGTGCAGACGCTGGAGGACAGCACCGAGACCGCGCTGGACTTCCGCATGGCGGCGCTGCCGGCCAGCGCTCCGGTGGAAAAAAGCTGGTTTGCACAGGCCAGCTTTGTGGGCGACAGCCTGACGCAGGGCTTGCAGATCTACGATACCGGTCTGCCCGGGGCGCAGTTCTGCGCCTATAAAGGGGTAGGCCCCAACGCCTTTGTCAACGGTACCAGCTGCAAGCGGGCGGACGGCGTGACGGAGGTCCCGCTGGACGCTTTGACCGCGCAGCAGCCCGAGGCCGTCTATGTACTGCTGGGCAGCAACGTGCTGGGGAGGGACACTGATTACACCAGTTTTCTGACCTACTACCGCCTGATGCTGGATATGATCAGTCAGGCACTGCCGGATGCAAAGATCTATGTGCAGTCTATCACGCCGGTACGGCCGGAGGTGAGCGCACAGGCAAACCACGCAGGGCTGAACCGCGACCGCCTGTGCCACATTAACAACGAACTTGCCGCCATTGCACTGGAAAAAGATTGCTACTTCCTCAACCTTTGGGAGGTGCTGGCAGACGAAAATGGTGACCTGATCGAAAGCTATGCCCAGCCGGACGGCTACCATATCAAGCCGGAGGGCTACGCCGCATGGGTGGACTACCTTTGCAGCCACACCATGGAGTGAAAAACACAAAAGGCGCTGTCCTTGCGGACAGCGTCTTTTGTGCTTTATCGGGCTTTTTTATCAGAACAGGCCGGTGATCTTACCATCGGCGTCCACATCGATGTTCACGGCGGCGGGCTTTTTGGGCAGGCCGGGCATGGTCATGATGCTGCCGCAGATGACGACCACGAAGCCAGCACCGGCGGCCAGACGCACCTCGCGCACCTCCATGGTAAAGCCGGTGGGGGCACCGGTCAGCTTGGCGTTGTCGCTGAAGCTGTACTGGGTCTTGGCGATGCAGACAGGCAGGTTGCCGTAGCCCATCTCGGTCAGCTCGGCCAGCGTCTTGCTGGCGGCGGCGCTGTAATTCACGCCGTCGGCGCGGTAGATCTTGGTGGCAATGGCGTTGATCTTGTCCTTCAAGGGCATCTCCAGCGGGTAGGTGTACTGGATGGGACGATCCTCCAGAATCTCAAGCACCTTCTCAGCCAGTGCCTTGCCGCCCTCGCCGCCCTTGGCGAACACCTCGCTCAGCACGCAGGGCACGCCCTGCTCGGCGCAGACCTGCTCCACATAAGCCTGCTCCTCGGCGGTGTCGGTGGGGAAGGCATTGATAGCCACCACCACCGGCAGGCCGAAGCCGTTCTTCAGGTTGTCGATGTGGCGGATCAGGTTGGAAGCACCGGCCTTGACAGCCTCGAGGTTGGGCTGGTTCAGGTCTGCCTTGGCTACGCCGCCGTGGCTCTTGAGGGCGCGCACGGTAGCCACAAGCACACAGGCAGAGGGGGCAATACCGGCATAGCGGCACTTGATATCCAAGAATTTCTCCGCACCCAGATCAGCACCGAAGCCGGCCTCGGTAATGGTGTAGTCTGCCAGCGAGAGGCTGAGCTTGGTGGCCAGCACGCTGTTGCAGCCGTGGGCAATGTTGGCAAAGGGGCCGCCGTGGATGATGGCGGGGTTGTTTTCCAGCGTCTGCACAAGGTTCGGGTCCAGTGCGTCCTTCAGCAGGGCGGTCATGGCACCGGCTGCGCCGATCTCACCGGCAGTCACCGGCTTGCCGTCGTAGGTATAGGCGCACACGATACGGGACAGCCGCTCCTTCAGGTCGGAGATGCTGGTGGCAAGGCAGAAGATGGCCATGACCTCGCTGGCCACGGTGATGTCAAAGCCGTCTTCGCGGGGGGTGCCATTCACCTTACCGCCCAGACCGTCCACGATGAACCGCAGCTGCCGGTCGTTCATGTCCATGCAGCGCTTCCAGGTGATGCGGCGAGGGTCGATGTTCAGCGGGTTGCCCTGCTGGATGCTGTTGTCGATCATGGCAGCCAGCAGGTTGTTGGCGGTGCCAATGGCGTGCAGGTCACCGGTAAAGTGCAGGTTGATATCCTCCATGGGCACCACCTGTGCGTAGCCGCCGCCGGCAGCGCCGCCCTTTACGCCGAACACGGGGCCAAGGCTGGGCTCGCGCAGGCAGAGCATGGTCTTTTTGCCCAGCGCGTTCATGGCATCGGCCAGACCTACGCTGGTGGTGGTCTTGCCCTCACCGGCAGGGGTGGGGCTGATGGCGGTGACAAGGATCAGCTTGCCCTGCTTTTTGGCGTTGTGGATCAGCCGGTGGTCGATCTTGGCCTTATAGCGGCCATAGGGGATCACACTTTCGTCCTCCAGACCCAGCTGGGCGGCGATCTGGGTGATAGGCTTCATTTTAGCTTCCTGCGCGATCTCAATATCGGTTTTCATCAGACATCCTCCTTGATAGCAAAAAAGGACAGCTTTGCGCAGCAATTGCGCAAGGCTGCCCAGACGGTCGGCATTGACATTCTATGCACCCCTGCACTGTGGTGCTCCACAAGGTTCCGTCAGCAGGGATGCGGTCTATGCTGTAAAGATAGCACACCACCGGGGTGTTTGTCAAGGAGGTACAGTTACAAAAAACGAGAAAAATCACCCATAAATGCAGAAAATTTTTGCGTTATCCAAGGGTTTGTGCTATACTTATTCTGGGTTATTATGAAAACAACGACAGAAAGCAGGAAATCCGTTTATGCTGCAAAACCCTCAGTTACATTATCTGGACAACGCGGCCACCACCATCGTAGCGCCGGAGGTGGCGGACGTCATCGACAAGGCCATGCGGGAGCACTGGGCAAACCCTTCCAGCCTGTACGGCCCGGGCGCGCGCAGTGAAGAGGCTTTGAACGCCGCCCGCGCCGCTGTGGCGCGCACGCTGGGCTGCAAAAGCCGGGAACTGTATTTCACCTCCTGCGGCAGCGAGAGCAACAATCTGGCGCTGCTGGGCGCGGTGCAGACCCGCACCTTCGGCAAGGGCATCGTAGTGTCCGGCTTTGAGCACCCCAGCGTGCAGCGGCCGCTGGAGCGGCTGGCAAAGCAGGGCTACGACGTTACCGTGGTAGCCCCCCGGGCAGACGGCACGCTGGACATTGCCGCCATGCTGGAGCGGGTGGACAAAAACACCATCCTTGTGGCCTGCATGATGGTGAACAACGAGATCGGCACCCGCAACGATGTGGAGCGCCTTGCCGCCGAGGTAAAGCGCCGCAACAGCCGCACCATCGTCCATGTGGACGCAGTACAGGCGTGGATGCGTGTGCCCATCAAGCTGGATAACATCGACACGCTCTCGGTGAGCGGCCATAAGATCCACGCACCCAAGGGCATTGGTGCGCTCTACCTTTCCGATCGGCTGGTGCAGGCCTTCCAGCCGCCCTATCTGGGCGGCGAGCAGGAGCGGCAGATGCGCCCCGGCACCGAAAACCTGCCCTACGCCATGGGTCTGGCCGCAGCGGCCACCCGTCTGGCAAAGACCATGAAGAGCCGGGACACCGCCATGCGTGCGCTGAACCGGCAGCTGCGGGAGGGGCTGAAGGCCTTCCCGGAGGTGGTCATCAACAGCCCGGAGAACGCCGTGCCCGAGGTGCTGAACTTCAGTGAGATGTGCATCAAGAGCGAGACCATGCTGGCTTTTCTGGCCGAAGAGCAGATCTATGTTTCCTCGGCCAGCGCCTGTGGGCGTGGCCAGCCCAGCCACACGCTGGCAGCCATGGGGCGCGACCCGCTGGCCATCGATACCGCCATCCGGGTGTCCTTCTGCGCCGACAACACCCCGGAGGATGTGGACGCCTTCCTCAACCGCTTCGAGGACGGCATGAAGCATTTGCAGAAGATTCGGAAGTAAAAAGTCTAAACCGGATGCTACAGAACAGCGGACGGTTTCTCTGAGGACCGTCCGCTGGGGTGGGACCCTGTTGCCCGTAGGGCAATAGGGCGGGCGATGGAATGGCTTGCAACAGCAACGACCGCCGCCAGCGGCGGAAACAGAGAGTTGCTGTTGGGGCAGCGGCCAGCAAGACGCAAGTGCCGCCCAAGGTACGATGCGGATGCTGGGTGCCGCAACCCGAACTCGTGTCTGAAGAGAAAGCCGTCCGCTGTTTTAAGGGGAAATGTAGTTTGCCTGCACGACCCCGATCTGTGAAAGAGTGAATGGAAAATGACCGCAGTCATTTTCCATTCACAGATAAAAATAATTCATCCGCTGAATATGGCCAGAGCGAAAGCGGAGGCCATTATAAATCCTACATCAGGAGATGCAACATTTATGAAGGAAATTATTATGGGCTATCAGGGCGAAATGTCCCTGAAAGGCCTCAACCGCAACCAGTTTGAAGCAGCCATGATGAAGATCCTGCGCTACCGCCTTAAGACGGTGGGCAAGTTCAAGGTGTACTGCACCCAGTCCACCTTTTATATGGAGCCCGAGGAAGAGGACGTGGATATGGACCTTGCCTTTGAGCGGGTCAGCAAGGTGTTCGGCCTTGCCGCGCTCAGCCGCGCCGTGGTGTGCGAAAAGGATTTTGATACCATCTGCCAGACCGCCGAGGATTATCTGGGCAGCGCGCTACACGGCATCCGTACCTTCAAGGTGGAAGCCCGCCGCGCCGATAAGACCTACCCCATGACCAGCCCGGAACTGATGCGGGAACTGGGCGCTTACCTGCTGGGCAAGCACAACTACCTGAAGGTGGATGTGCATAACCCGCAGTTCAAGGTCATTGTGGAAATTCGTGATTACGGTGCGTATATTCATGGCCCGAAAATACCGGGTGAGGGCGGTCTGCCTGTGGGCACCAGTGGCCGTGCCCTGAATATGCTCTCCGGCGGCATTGACAGCCCGGTGGCGGCCTATCGTATGGCAAAGCGCGGTCTGGCACTGGATCACATTCATTTTACATCCCCTCCGTATACTTCCGAACGCGCAAAACTAAAAGTAAAGGCTCTGGCGCAGCTTATTACCGTATATACCGGCAGCGCCAACCTGTTTGTGGTGCCCTACACAAAACCCCAGGAATACATCCGGGATAATGCCCCGGATGTGCTGTTCACGGTGCTGATGCGCCGCAGCATGATGCGCATTGCAAACGTGATCGCCAAAAAGCAAGGCTGTGAAGCGCTGGTTACCGGCGAAAGTCTGGCACAGGTGGCAAGCCAGACCGTCAAGGCTTTACAGTGCACCGATGCCGCACAAGATCTGCCCATCCTGCGCCCGCTCATCGGTATGGACAAGACCGAGATCATCGAGACCTCTCGCCATATCAATACCTTTGAGACCAGCATCCTGCCCTACGAGGACTGTTGCACCATCTTCACTCCACCGCACCCGAAGATCCGCCCTGAGCTGGAGGAGATCCTTGCCGCCGAAGCTGCCATGCCCGGCCTTGCCGCGCTGGAGGCCGAGGCCGCAGAGCAGACCGAGCGCATCCGGGTGCGCATCACCGATCAGGTAGAATTCGAGGGTTGATTTGTCCATGACAGCAGAGATCATCAGTGTGGGTACCGAGCTGCTGCTCGGCAACATTCTTAACACCAATGCCCAGTACCTCAGCCGGGAGCTGGCCGCGCTGGGCATCACCGTCCGGCGGCAGAGCACCATCGGCGATAACCATGGCCGTCTGGCGGATTTTGTCAACGAGGCAAAGCAGCGGTGCGACCTGCTGGTGTTCACCGGCGGGCTGGGCCCCACGGCAGATGACCTGACCAAGGAGACGGTGGCTGCCTGCTTTGGCGATACCCTTACCTTTGACCCGGAGGAGTGGCAGAAGATCGTAGATTTCTTTACCCGCACCGGGCGCGAGACCACCCCCAACAACCGCAAGCAGGCCATGGTGCCGGTGCTCGGGCATAAGGTAGTCAACCACCACGGCACCGCGCCGGGTGCATGGTTCGAGCAGGACGATCACTGTGCCGTGCTGATGCCCGGCGTGCCCCATGAGATGAAGGCCATGTGGGAGGAAAGCGTACGCCCGCTGCTGCTGGCGCGGCAGAGCTGTGCCCTGCACAGCCTGACGCTGCGGGTGCTGGGCGGCGAGAGCAATCTGGAATACCGGGTGCGTCCGTTGCTGGAAAACCCAAACCCCACCGCCGCCATCTACTGCAAGACCGGCGAGTGCGAGATCCGCATCACCGCCCGGGCGCAGAACGACACCGAGGCGCAGACCATGTGCCGCGCCTACGCCAAAAAGTTCTATGATCTGCTGGGCGATGCGGTGTATGATGAGGATGTCGCCGGACTGGAAGAAACGGTGGTGCACACGCTGCAGGCCAACGGCCTGACCATTGCCACCGCCGAAAGCTGCACCGGCGGCATGATCGCTCAGCGCCTGACCAACGTGTCCGGCGCAAGCGAGGTGTTCGGCTACGGCTTTGTGACCTACTGGGAGCAGGCCAAGGCGAAGCTTGTCGGGGTGGACCCGGCGGTCATTGCGCAATATAATGTGGTGTCGGCTCCCGTGGCGGCGCAGATGGCGCTGGGCGCGGCAAAAGCCGCCGGTGCGGATATCGCGGTCAGCGTTACCGGTTTGGCGGGCCCCGGCGGCGGCGATGCCGTCCGGCCTGTGGGCACGGTGTATCTGGGCGCTGCCCGGGGAGACAGGGTCTATGTGAAGAAGTTGTTCGTCTCCCGCCCGGACCGTGCGCTCATCCGCACCCGCGCCGCGCAGACTGCGCTGGAACTGGCGCTGCGGCTGGCACAGGGCAAGACCCCTGCCGGTACGCAGGTGCTGCCCGAGAGCGCGCAGCATGACCCTGCCGCCCTGACCGCCTTGGACGAGACCCTGCGGGCAGAGTAAGGGCGGCCCCTGCGGCCGCAGGGGGGATGCGTCATGACAAATAAGGAAGAGCGCCCGGCAGGCTGCGTGCTGCGGCTGTTCGGTGCGCCGGAGCAGACCGTGCAAAAGGCTGTGGAAGCCCTGCCGGACACTTGGCAGGGCACGGTGCACTGCCGCAGCCGGGGTGCGGAAACGCTGGTGGCGCTGCAAAGCAGCACCCCGCAGCAGCTGCACCGGGCGGTACAGCAGTTGCGGACAAGCCTTGCCCCAGCGCTGTACGGGGAAGGGGAGCAGACCCTTGCCGCTGCCGCAGTGCAGGCGCTGGAACAGCACCGCAAGCTTTTGGTGTGCAGCGATGCCGCCGCCGGGATGCTGCTGGAAAGCCGGTTGGAAAACCTTTCCGGCGCGGAAAAGGTGTTCGATTTTGGTGCCATGAGCTACGCCAATACCGCGCTCACCGCCCGGCTCAGTCGGAAGCTGCGCAAAGCCCCGCAGGCAGAGCCCGCCCGCACACTGGCGCGGGTGCAGGCTATGCAGCGGATGACCAGCGCCGCGCTGGTAGCGGGCTGTGCGGAGCTGCCCCAAAGCCGTCTGCTGCTGGTGGGAGGCAAAAAGGGCTGCTGGCTGCGGTGCCTTGCGTCGGACGAGAACCTCGGGCTATGGCTGCTGGATATGCTGCGCCGCGCAGCCTGCGGTCTGCCGCAGGCTGGGGGCACAAACTGGCAGCCCTACGGCAGAGCTGTGCCGGATGCAGCCCTGACCCCTGCCTCCCTCGCGGCGGCACCGCCCGCGCCGCCGCGCCCGAAGCGTCACCGACTGGGCAGGGTGCTGACGGTGCTTTTGCTGCTGGCACTGGCAGCGCTGGCTGCGGGCTGGTACTATACCGGTGGCGACCTTGCCGCCCTGCCCCAAAAGCTGCAAAGCCTTGGCGCAGAAAGTCTGCCCCACGCCGGGGCAAAGCTGGTGTGAGCGCGGCGGCGCTTTCAATAAAAAAACCAAGCCCGGAGGGTTCACAGACCTTCCGGGCTTGGTTTTTGCACTGGCGTCCCCGATGTGATTCGAACACACGGCCTTCCGCTTAGGAGGCGGACGCTCTATCCAGCTGAGCTACGGAGACACAGTTCTGCATCCTTGGGGCACAGGAAAGCTCCCCAAAATACAGTACCATATTATAATACCGCAACCGGGCTGCAAAATCAAGTTGAACCTGCGGGCAAAATGGTGTATGCTATAAAGGAATGCAAAGCGGCTGTGTGCTGCGCAGGGAGGATGCTATGGAAAAGATAAAAAATATCCGCAAAAAGCTGCGGCACCAGAGGTCGGTTCGGCGGAGAAAGCTGGGACTGAGCACCCCGACCCAGATCATCTGCGTCAGCTTTATTGCTGTTATCGCGCTGGGCACGCTCCTGCTCACCCTGCCCATTGCTAGCAGGCACGGGCGGCTGGATGTACTCAACGCCATGTTCACAGCCACCAGCGCCACCTGCGTCACCGGTCTGGTGGTGCGGGATACGTGGACGCAGTTCACATGGTTCGGGCAGGCGGTGGTGCTGCTGCTTATTCAGGTGGGCGGCCTTGGCCTTGTTACCCTTACCAGCTTTTTTGCACTGGCCATGCGCCGGCGTATGGGCTTTCGGGATCTGCGGTTGCTGGGCGAAAGCGTTTCGGCGGACGGCTACGATCAGGCCAAAAGTGTGCTGAAGATCGTGGTGGGGCTGGCAGCGATGTTTGAAGGCATCGGCGTGCTGCTGCTGCTGTTCGCCTTTGTGCCGCAGTTCGGGCTGGAGGGCGTCTGGATCAGTGTATTCACCGCCATTTCGGCCTTCTGCAATGCGGGCTTCGACCTGTTCGGACGGTTCGGGGCGTACTCCTCGCTGGTGCCCTATGTCAACAACTACTATGTGCAGGCGGTGATCATATTCATGATCATCTCCGGCGGTCTGGGCTTTATGGTCTGGGTGGAGCTGTGCCAGTGGTACAAAAAACGCCGCCTGTCCCTGCACGCCAAGGTGGTGTTGTCCTTCTCGGTGATCCTGTGGCTGGGCGGCGCGCTGGGGCTGGGACTGATGGAATGGAACAACCCTGCCACACTGGGCGGGCTGTCGGTGCCCGGCAAGGTGATGGCTTCGCTGTTCCAGTCGGTATCCACCCGTACCGCCGGCATGAACACCGTGGATCTGGCCTCCTGCGGCACCCTGAGCAAGCTGCTCATGAGCGTGCTGCAATTCATCGGCGCAGCGCCCGGCTCTACCGGCGGCGGTGTGAAGGTGACCACCTTCGCGGTCATCATCCTGACCATCCGCAGCGTGGCGCAGGGGCGCGACGATTGCGTGATCGCGGACCATCATATCGAGTCCAAGACCGTCTACCGCGCCCTGACCATTATCGTGTTGGGCGCTGTGGCAGCGATTGGATCGGCCATCGTGGTGTATTACAACACCTCGGACGCCGTGTCCGTGGTGGACGCCATCTTCGAGTCCTGCTCGGCCTTTGGTACGGTGGGCCTTTCCGTGGGCGTAACCAGCCAGCTGAACAACGGGGCAAAGATCCTGTATATGCTGGTCATGTTCATGGGCCGTGTAGGCCCGGTGGCCTTTGCTATGAGCCTGACTGCCAAACCGGACGACAACAAGCGCAAGATCATGCCGGTGGGGCATATCAATGTGGGTTAAATAAAAAGCGGCGGCTGCACTGTGCTTTGTGCAGCCGCCGTTTTTTGATAAGAAATGATTATTCTGGGTTTCGGCAGATCACTCTGCGTACAGGGAGATGATATTCAGCACGATCTCGGTGCAGCGGTCCATCCGCTCCACGGTGGTGCACTCGCACACGCCGTGGAAGTTGAAGCCGCCGGTGCCCAGATTGGGGCAGGGCAGACCCATCCAGCTCAGGGTAGCGCCATCGGTGCCGCCGCGCACGGGCACCTCCACCGGCTCCAGACCGGCCATGCGTACAGCCTTACGGGCAGTCTCGATGAGGTGGAAGTGGGGCTTGATCTTTTCCAGCATATTGCGGTAGCTGTCCTTGATCTCTACTTCTACGGTGCCTGCACCGTACTTGCCGTTCAGGTAATCGGCAATGTCCTGCATATTGTCCTTCTTGAACTGCAGCTTGGCGGCATCGTGATCGCGCAGGATGTAGCCCAGCTTTGCGGTGGTGACATCGCCGTACATCTGGCACAGGTGGTAGAAGCCCTGACGCCCCTCGGTGGTCTCGGGACGCGCCATCACGGGCAGAGCGCCGTGGAACTCCATGGCAACGTTGGAAGCGTTGATCATGGTGTCCTTAGCGGAGCCGGGGTGCACCGAGAAGCCGTGGATGGTCACGGTGGCGGCAGCGGCGTTGAAGTTCTCGTACTCGATGTCGCCGGCATCGCCGCCGTCCACCGTGTAGGCAAAGTCTGCGCCAAAGCTGGGGATATCGAACAGGTCGGCACCCTCGCCGATCTCCTCGTCCGGAGTGAAGCCGATGCACAGCTTGCCGTGGGGGCGGCCCTCGCGGATAACGGTCTCCACCGCGGTCATGATCTCAGCCACACCGGCCTTATCGTCTGCACCCAGCAGGGTGGTGCCGTCGGTGGTGATCAGGGTCTCGCCCTTCATGGAGGCAAGGAAGGGGAAGGCGGAGACCTTCATCACCTTGCCGGTGGCGGGCAGCACCACATCGCCGCCGTCGTAGTTCTCGTGCAGGATGGGGTTCACGTTCTCGCCGCTGGCATCCGGGGCGGTGTCCATGTGGGCGATCAGACCCAGCGCGGGCTTTTCCTCGCAGCCGGGGGTGGCGGGCAGGGAACCGTAGACGTAGCAGTGCTCGTCCACCCGGGCATCCTCCACGCCCAGAGCCTTCAGCTCCTCCACCAGCTTGTGAGCCAGATCAAACTCCCGCGCAGCGGAAGGATGGGTGCCGGACTCCGGGTCCGAGGTGGTGTAGACCCTGACGTAATCAAGCAGTCGTTCATAGGCGCGCATAATAAAGCACACTCCTTTAGCAATATTGAAGGATCACAGTTTTGCAATCCAGCTTCTATCATACCCTGTTTTTTCTGTTTTGACAACCTTTTTTGCGCACTTGGGACAGAAAGCACAGCTTCAACAACAAAATGAACAAAATTCACCTTAAAAAAGCTGTCCGCGGGCTGTAAACGTGCTACAATAAAGGCATACTTATAAAGGTGCAGGCGCGCGGTGCAGGGCGCGCCGCACAGGCACGCATTCCGGTGAAAAAGGACTAGGAGGAGAATTTTATGGCAGTCAAAGTGTTTTTCTATACTCTGCGCCCCTACGATGAACAGGGCATCTTGGAGGATCTGGCAAAGCAGCGGGGCATCGAGTACGGCTATACCGAGGCGTATCCTACCATGGAGAACGCCCAGCTGGCCGCAGGCTACGATGCGGTATCGCTGACCCCCTGTGATATGAGCGCACCCATGCTGCAGCGCTTTCACGACCTTGGGGTAAAGGCGGTCTGCTGCCGCTCCATCGGCTACGACCATGTGGATCTGGAAAAGGCCCGGGAGCTGGGCATGAAGGTGTCCAACGTGGATTATCCCCCCAATGGCGTGGCGAACTTTGCCATTATGCTGATGCTGATGAGCCTGCGCAAGGCGGGGCACATCCTCAAGCGGGGCGAGCTGCAGGACTACTCCCTGAAGGGCAAGATCGGCCGTGATATCTCCAACTGCACCGTGGGCGTTATCGGCACGGGGCGCATCGGGCAGACCGTGCTGAAGCACCTGTCCGGTTTTGGCTGCGAGCTGCTGGCTTACGACCTGTACCAGAACGACGAGGTGAAGAAGATCGCAAAGTATGTGCCGCTGGAGACCCTGCTTGCCGAGAGCGATGTTATCACCCTGCACACCAACGCTACCGAGGAGAACCACCACCTGCTCAACGCCGAGGCCTTTGCCAAGATGAAGCCCGGCGTGACCATCGTGAACACCGCCCGCGGCAAGCTGATCGACAGCGACGCTCTGCTGGCTGCGTTGGAAAGCGGGCAGGTGGGTGCTGCCGGTCTGGACGTGCTGGAAAACGAGAACGGCCTGTACTACTACGACCGCATGGGCGATGTGATCCCCAATCCGGAGCTGGCTGCTCTGCGCGCCATGCCCAACGTGATCCTGACCGACCACACAGCCTTCTACACCTACGAGGATGTAAAGAGCATGGTGCGCGGCGTGCTGGAAAGCGCCGCCGCCTTTGCCGAAGGCTCGCCCACCCGGCATGATGTGACCGACCGCTGAGAAACCATAAAATGCAAAAATCGGACAGACCGCAGTCTGTCCGATTTTTGTTTGCAATGATTCTGCCTTAAAAGATGCCCGAAGTGGCAGTTTACTCAGCCAGAGCGGCGGCAATAGCTTTCAGGAAAAAATGCCGTCCCAACTTGTAAAAATAAGACACCGGGGCAACAGTGCTGCTCCGGTGTCCTGAACATATCAATAAGAAAAAATCAGCCCAGACACACACCCATGCGGCGCGCCACGCTCAGCAGCTCGCAGTTTTCGGGTACATTGCGGGTCTTACCGGCAATGTCCGCCAGACGGTTCTCGGTCACCCGGCGGTTCACCATGGCCACGGTCACACCGTAGCGCTCCACCTCCACCAGCTGTGCGGCATAGCTGCCGAACTGGGTGGCCAGCACACGGTCATAGGCGCTGGGGCTGCCGCCGCGCTGCATATGACCCGGGATGCACACACGGGTCTCCATGCCGGTCTTTTTCTGCACGGCCTGTGCAATGCGGTTGGTGGCGGTGGTGCCAAGGCCTGCCTCGGCACGCTTGGCCATCCAGTCCTTGCGCTTCATGCGGGCTTCCTCGGTGTTGATGGCACCCTCGGCCACGGCAAGGATGGAGAAGTTGGAACCCTTCTTGGCACGGCGCTCCACGGCCTCGCACACGCGGTCGATATCGTAGGGCAGCTCGGGCAGCAGAATGATGTCCGCACCGCCGGCAATGCCGGAGTACAGGGTAAGCCAGCCCGCCTTGTTGCCCATGATCTCGATGCACATCACGCGGCTGTGGCTGCCGGCGGTGGTGTGGATGCGGTCGATGACGTCAGTGGCGATGTCCACGGCGGTGTGGAAACCGAAGGTCACATCGGTGCCGTAGATGTCGTTGTCAATGGTCTTGGGCAGGCCGATGATGTTCAGCCCCTCCTGCGAAAGCAGGTTGGCGGTCTTGTGGGTGCCGTTGCCGCCCAGACACAGCAGGCAGTCCAGCTTTGCCGCCTTGTAGGTCTTTTTCATGGCGGCAACCTTATCAATGTTGTCGTCCTCCACCACACGCATCAGCTTGAAGGGGGTGCGCTTGGTGCCCAGAATGGTGCCGCCCAAGGTCAGGATGCCGCGGAAGTCGTCCTCATTCATTTCACGGTAGTCGCCGTTGATCAAGCCGCTGTAACCGTTGGCGATGCCCACGATCTCCACGTTATCCCCCATGCGGGCGTACAGTGCTTTTGCAACGCCGCGGATGGTGGCGTTCAGGCCCGGACAATCGCCGCCGGAAGTCAGGATACCAACACGTTTTTTCATTCAAATACCCTCTTTCGTTATCATTCAGGCAAAGCCGAACGGTCCGGCAAAGGGAGCCGGGCTGACCGGGGTCCTACCTCTTTATAGTATTAGAGTATTCCGAAAGGGGAGTGCTGTCAAGAGAAAAACCAAAAATTTACAAGCCTGTGTGCAACGGAAAGCTGCTGTAAAAACTTTTACAGAAAAACTGAAAAAACGGTTGACAAGCAGCCCTCTGGCGTGTATAATATCCCTTGTCAGCAACGCACGGCGCGGCTGACAGAACCGAATATTGGGGATTTGCATAGTGGTAGTGCGGTAGACTCTGACTCTACTTGTGGGAGTTCGATTCTCTCATCCCCAACCAGACCGCAACCCATTGGGTTGCGGTATTTTCGGGGCATAGCGCAGTTGGTAGCGCGCCTCGTTCGGGACGAGGAGGCCGTGGGTTCAAATCCCGCTGCTCCGACCAAAAAGACCAGTACACATTTGTGTACTGGTCTTTTTTTGCTTTTGCGCGAACAGGCTGTAAAAAAGTGGCTCGGAAACACCGACAGGTGTTTCTGAGCCACTAATACTATATCGTTTCCAGCAGTGCGGGCAGCTGGGCAAGGTCGTCGATGACGTAGGGACTGGCCTTTTCCAGCCGGGCGCGGGACTGATGCCCGCCGGTGTACAGCACACAAGTCGCACCAATGGCCGCAGCCACTGCGGCATCGTGGTCGGTGTCGCCGACCATCACACAGGCCGCAGGATCGATGCCGGTGCGGCGCAGATAATCGGTGCCAAGCTGTACCTTGCTTACACCGTAAATGTCCGCAAGGCCGAGCAACTCGGTAAAAAAGCCTTGCAGACCCCGGGCGGATACCTGCTCGATCAGGTAATCACGGCGGGAGGCGGAAAGCACAGCCTGCTGCCAGCCCATGCGGGCCAGCGTTTGCAGGGTGTCAACGGCGTGTGCCGTTACAGGGCAGCCGGGTACACCGGCGTTGTAGTGCTCCATAAAGCGGGCGGCAAGCTCCGGGTAGGGGTGCCGCGCAAAGTCGAATCCGGCGCAGCGGTAGTAGTCCTCGATGGGAAAACCGAACAGCTCCCGGTAGGCAGCCAGATCGTACCGCTGGGGGTAGCCGTGGGTCTCCAGCATCCAGTTCAGGCAGTTGTGGGTAAAATCCACATCGTCCATCAGGGTACCGTTCCAGTCCCAGAAGATCATACCGTTTGGCTGCATGGAAACCTCCTTGTGTTATTCCGTCGCAAATACCTTGCGCAGTGCGGCGTTGCTCTCGATCAGCTTTACCAGCACAACGCCCAGCACCGTGCAGCTGATCAGCTCGCCGATGCCCACCGAGATGCCGTTGGTGATGCAGGCCAGCCAGATGGGTGCGCTGGACGTGGGGTCCGGGAACATCACGGCAATCTCAATGCCGATGATCACGGCGTTGAACAGCACCGGGGGCAGGCTGGCGGCAATGGCCAGACCCTTGAAGCGCACATTGCGCAGCTTGTAGGTGACCAGACAGGCCAGCAGGGTGGCCAGCGTGCCAAAGATCACATCCACGATGGTGGAGCCCAGCAGGTTTGCAAGGAAGCAGCCCAGCACCACGCCCACGATGTACTCTGCACCGAACACGGGCAGCAGGCACAGAGCCTCGGCCACGCGCACCTGCACAGCACCATAGGAAAGGGGCTGCAATGCCAGACACAGCACTACATAGATAGCTGCCACTACACCGCAGTGCACCAGCTTACGGACGGAAGAATTCTGATTCATGATAATACTCCAGCGGTTTGATTTTGACCGCACAGGAACCGCCAGCTCCTGTGGGTTTTGCCCAGCGCCGCTCGAGTGGCACCGGGGAGCCTAAAATCCTAAGTTGCTCTAAAGGAGCTGTGAAAAAACACAGCACAAGGGAGTATATCATAATTTTGGGCGGATTGCAATGAATTATTGCAGAATTGGGAACAGATGTAGGGTTTGGCTTGAATCCTTCCGGTAAAAAAGAGGTTTCGAAAAGCCCGCAGGCTTTTCGAAACCTCAAAGTAAAAATAAAATTACCGCTGAAATAGCCAGAGCGAAGCGGAGGCTATTAAAATCGTGTGTTACCCTCTGGGGTGGCCGGTATATGTCAGCGCTATGGTGTCGGGGCCGGTGTTGGCAGAGACCACACCGCCCAGCTCAAACACGGCCAGCGGCGGCTTGCCAAAGGCCTTGCGGCAGGCCTTTTCCAGATCAGCGGCTTGCGGGATGTTGGTGTGGCCGATCATATACTCAAAGTCCTCCACATCCCCGGCGCGCTTCTGGCACAGATCTACCATAGCGGGCACGACTTTTTCGTCGCCGCGCACCTTGGCCTCCACCTTGGTCTTGCCGTCGATCAGGGTAATGATGGGACGGATGCCCATCAGCTCGCCCATGACGGCTGCTGCGGCAGAGATGCGGCCGCTCTTTTTCATCTGCCTCAGGCTGTAAGGCCCCAGCACGACCTCCATGCAGTTCATCTGCCGTTCAAATTCGTGGATGACGTGGCGGATCTCTGCGCCGTTCTGCAGCTTGCGCGCCATCTCGCACAGATACCAGCCGAACACCATAGAGTAGGTGTGGGGGTCCAGCAAGTGGATGTTCAGGTGATGCTCCGGGCGCTCCTCCCGCAGCATACCCTGCGCCATCAGGGCGTTGTTGTAGGTGGAGGAGCCAGACTTGTTGATGGGCACATGGATGACATCCGTGTAGCCCTCGTCCACATACTGGCAGTATTTTTCACAGAACTGGATGGGCGTAATGGCGGCGGTAGAGGGTACACCCTTTGCCGCACGCATCTTATCGTAGAATTCGGTGTTGGTGCAGTCCACACGCTCAACATAGTCCACATCATCCAGCAGGATGTGGAAACTCATGATATCAATGCCGTATTTTTCGGCCATCTCCTGCGGGATATCGCAGGAGGAATCGGTCAGGATCGCAATCTTGCTCATAATTTCCCTCATTTCCATTCATAATCTCGTAGGTGGCCGTGGTCCAGCAGCTCCGGAAAATCCCACTGCCGCAGCACCTCGTACACGCCCACCGCCACGCTGTTGGAAAGGTTCAGGCTGCGGCAGGTATCCCGCATGGGCATGCGGATGCAGTGCTCCTGATTTTCTGCAAGCAGCGCCTCCGGCAGGCCGGCATCCTCGCGGCCGAACACCAGATAAGCCCCGTCCGGGTACTGTACATCGGTGTAGCGCTGGGGTGCCTTGGTGGTAAAGTAGTAGTAGGGGCCGTTGTTGCGGGCAAAAAAGTCCGCAAGGCCGTCGTAGTAGGTAATGTCCAGATAGTGCCAGTAGTCCAGCCCGGCGTGCTTGAGCTTTTTGTCGTCAATGGCAAAGCCCATAGGCCCCACCAGATGCAGACGGCAGGCGGTGCAGGCGCAGGTACGCGCCACGTTGCCGGTGTTCTGGGGGATGCGGGGCTCTACCAGAACGATATTCAAAGTCGGCTTGTCCATCATAAAATGCCCTCCGGTTCCTCCCGCGGGGGGCACAGGCGGGGCAGCAGCGGCTCGAACCACACGCCGAAGCGGGTGTCCTGCGTGTAGGGTGTGCCCTGAATAGCCAGCGAAACAAACTCTGCGGCGTTATCAGCAGCGGCGCTCAGGGCGTTGCCTTGCAGCAGCGAGCCGATGAGCACAGCGCCGTACAGATCCCCCGTGCCGGGGAAACTGCGGTTGATATGCAGCTTTTTGATGACGAAGCGGTCTGTACCGGTACCGGCACAACCGATGTACCTGCCCAGCGGCAGACCGGTGATCACCGCGTTGGGGGCCAGCGGCTGCAAAGCATCTGCCAGTGCCTGTGCGGCGGCATCGTCCAGCTCCTCGGTGACCGGCTGCTGCTGCAAAAGTAGCTGCGCCTCGGTATAGTTGGGCAAAATCAGGTCTGCCGCGCGGCACAAGCTGCGGATGCGCTCGACCAGCGCCGGGGTAACGGTGGAATAAGCCTTGCCGTTATCGCCCATCACGGGGTCTACCACCTTGTAGGCGGCAGGCCACAGGGCAAAGGCTTTTTCAGCCAGCGCTACCTGTGCCTCGCCGCCCAGATAGCCGGTATAGACACAATCAAATTGCAGTCCCAGCTCCTGATAGTGCTCCAGTGCGGCCATGCCGTAGGCACTGCCGTCCATCCGGGCGGGGGTGCCAAGGCCGCCGGTGTGGGTGGAAAGCACCACCGTGGGCAGTGCCACCGGCTGGAAGCCCATGACCGACAGCACAGGCAGGATCACCGCAAGGCTGCACCGGCCCACGCCGGACAAGTCGTGGATGCAAAGGATCTTTTTTGGTTCAACGGGTTTTTGCAAATAGGAAAACCTCCTTGCTGAAAAGCCGCGCGCAGCGGCCTATAAAAAGCATCATGCAACAGTATACCACAAATTGCAGCATAAAAAAAGCGTATACCAGATTCTTTTGCGGAAATAATAGCACTGCAAGCCCTGTCATGACAGGCTGAAAGGAGAAATTCAGGATGAAACAGCGAGAAAATTCTGCCGCAGGCATGGTGGTGGGCATGGCCGCCGGTGCAGCCCTCGGGGCTGCCGGTGCCATGATGGCTACCCAGAGCAAGCGCCAGATGCGCCGCAATGTGCGCAAGGTGATGAAGGGGGCGGAAAATGCGGTGATGCAGCTGGATAAGATGGCCACCGACTTTGTGGAAAAGCACATCGATTGCTGAACAGCGAAAAGCGCCGTCCCGGGTGGAACGGCGCTTTTATCGTGCGTCTTATTTTGCCCAGATACACATCCGGGCGGTGGTATTGATCTCGCCCAGCAGGCTCAGATCCATCTGGATGTTGCAGGTCACGGTCAGCGATTTATTCACATCGCTGCCGGTCAGCACCGAGGCGGGCAGGTTCTTGATGGTCAGGATGCCGTTGCCCTTTTCGATCTCGCCGGTCAGGGTGCCGGTGTAGGTCACATCGCCGATGGTCAGGCCGATCAGGTAGCCGGTCACATTAAGCTTGGTCACCTGCTTGACGGGCAGCGTCAGGGTGTAGGTGCCGTTGGACTGGCGGGTAAGGGTGGCCTCGCGTTCGGAATCAATGCCGGAGTTGGCCATGGATTCCTTGTCGGACTTTTCCTTCCAGAATTTGACCCCCACGGGAGTGTTAGCGGCGGCAGAAGCGCCCAAGGTGAGCACACAGAACATCAGCAGCGTCAGCAGGGCAGCGCCGGTACGTTTTAAGGCAGTAGTCATGTTTTTATCCTTTCTGCCGCAATTGCGGCATGGCGAAACAGAGTATATGATGCCCCATAAGGTACTGATTTGTCAATGCTAACATAACATGACCGGACGGCCTTGTCAATGTGCCTTGGCAACCTTTCACAAAAATGTTTCTAATCCAACACAAAATGTGGGAAATATGATAAAAAAGGACGCTGCAGCATTGCAGCGTCCTTTGAACCGGGAGGACGATTTGGAATGGCCGCCGCGTGCGCTCTGGCCATGTTCAGCGGAAAGAGTATTTTTATTTGTAGTTCCGAAAGGCCTGCGGGCGTTTCGGAACTACTTTTTCACGAGAGGGGGCGTAGCGTGGAACGGTATCTGCTGCAAAAATCTGCGATTCGCGTCATGCAAAAAGGGGCTGCTGCGCAGTGCAGCAGCCCCTGAGGGTTACGTTATAGCGGCTCAGACCTCAAAGTTGGGGTCATCCTTCAGCATGTGGATGTTAGACATAAAGGCGCTCTGCTCGGGATCGGTGAACTCGGCATCCTTCACATACTTGTTCAGCACAGCTGCGGTGCGCATGGGGTCGGCAATGGTACCGGCACCACCGATGCAGCCGCCGGGGCAGCCCATGCCTTCCAGCAGATAGCCGTTGTACTTACCGGCCTTGGCCAGCATCAGCAGCTTCTTGCAGTCGGCCAGACCCTGTGCGGAGGCGATCTTCACCTCCATGTCGGGACGCCATTCCTTGATCTTGTCGGCAACAGCCTTGGCAACGCCGCCGGACTGTGCAAAGCCACGGCCTGCGGCAGAAGCATAGCACAGATCCATCTCGGCGGGATCGACTTCCAAGCTGTCCAAATCCAGATCCTTTGCCTCAATGATACCGGCCAGCTCCTCAAAGGTCAGCACAAAATCCACGTCAGAGCGGACGGTGCGGCGGGAGGCCTCCAGCTTCTTGGCGGCGCAGGGTCCGATGAAGCACATACGGGCATCGGGGTCGGCCTGCTTCATCATGCGGGCGGTGAACACCATGGGGGTCATGGTCATGGAGATGTTCTTGGCAAGGCCGGGGAAAGCAGTCTTTGCCATCATGCTCCATGCCGGGCAGCAGGAGGTAGCCATAAAGTCCAGCTTCTCGGGCACTTCCTCAAGGAAGTCGTGTGCCTCGTCCACGGTGCACAGGTCGGCACCGATGGCAACCTCCACCACGTCGCAGAAGCCGATGGCCTTCAAGGCAGCCTTCAGCTTGCCGGTGGAAGCCAGAGCGGGGAACTGGTTGATAAAGGCGGGAGCGACCAGCGCATAGATGCGGTCGCCGCGGTTGAAGCCCTGAATGAGCTGATAGATCTGGCCCTTGTCGGCAATAGCACCGAAGGGGCAGTTCACCAGACACTGACCGCAGGATACGCACTTGCTGTAATCAATCTCGGCGCGGCCCAGCTCGTCAGAGTGGATAGCGCCCATGCCGCAGGCGGCGGCGCAGGGGCGCTCGGTCTTGACGATGGCATTGTAGGGGCAGACGGTGACGCAGCGGCCGCACTTGATGCACTTATCCTGATCGATGGTGGAACGGCCGCTCTCCCAAGTGATGGCCTTCTTGGGGCACACTTCCATACAGGGGTGTGCAAGGCAGCCCTGGCACAGGTCGGACACCTTGACCAGCTTTTCGGGGCAGCGGTTGCAGGCAAACTTGATCACGTTGACCAGCGGGGGATCATAGTACTTGTCGGCGATGGAAGCATCCTCCAGACCGGAGACCACGCTGTTGTGCTCGTCCATGCGGCGGGTGGGCAGACCCATAGCCAGACGCACGCGCTCCTCAACGATGGCGCGCTCCAGGAAGATGTCCTTGCGCAGCTTGCCCTCCTCACCGGGGATGATGGTATAGGGGATCTTGCGCATCAGGTGGTTGGCCTGCTCGCCCTTGACGTTGGCGTAAGCCATGCGGGCGACCTCGGTAAACACCTGACGGCGGATCTGGATGACCGTAGTATTGATTCCTCTGAAACTCATTCCAATCTCTCCTTGCTCAGAAACAGCCAAAAAACGGAGCCGCCTGCCCTGCGTGCAGAGCATAAAAACGGCGCTATACGGGCGCGGATGGTACCGTGCTGGTTGCTTACAGCACGCCGGACCCGATAAATCCATCTTCATTTTAACATAAAGACGTGCGTATGAAAAGGGCAAAACACAAAATTTGTTAAAAATTTATTGTATTCATGCGGATGCACAGAATGTACAAGTAAAATGAAAAAATTTCAGCAAAGTGCTGCACGCACCCGCTCGCCGTCGTAGCGGCCAAGCTTTACCCGCACGATCTGCCCGCTCTCGCAGCCGGGCGCAGAGACCACCACCGGAATGTACAGCCGGGTGTAGCCGGTAAACAGGGTGCCGGACAGGGGCGTTTCCAGCAGCACCTCATCCTCGGTGCCCTCAAAGGCGGCCAGTGCCTCGCAGCGCACCTGCTCGGCTGCGGCGTTCATGCGGCGGCTGCGCTCCTGCTTTTCCCGCTCGTGGATCTGATCCGGGAAATCATAGGCCGGGGTGCCGCTGCGGCGGGAATAGGGGAATACATGGACCTTGACAAAGCCGATCTTTTTCAAAAATGCGCAGCTCTCCTCAAAGTCCTCTGCCGTCTCGCCGGGGAAGCCACAGATGCAGTCGGTGGTAAAGCTGACCGGGCGGCTGCCGTAGGCGGCGCGGATCTGCTCCACTACCTGTGCATATTCCTGCGCGGTGTACACCCGGCGCATCCGGCGCAGGGTGGCGGTGCAGCCGCTCTGTAGGCTCAGATGGAACTGGGGGCAAAGCTTGTCCACCGCCGCTAAGCGGGAGATAAATTCCGGGGTGAGCATATCGGGGTCAAGGCTGCCCAGACGGATGCGCTCGATGCCCGGCACCTGTGCGCATTTTTCCACCAGTTCCACAAGGTTCGTGCCGGTGTCCAGCCCGTAGCTGGGCAGGGAGATAGCGCTGAGCACCACCTCGCGGTAGCCTGCAGCGGCCAGCTGGTGCAACTCGGCCAGAATGCTCTCCTCGGCGCGGCTGCGCACCGGCCCGCGGGCGCGGGGGATGACGCAGTAGGCGCACTGCCGGTTGCAGCCGTCCTCTACCTTGATAAAGGCGCGGGTGTGGGTCTCGAACCGCTCCACCGGCAGTTCCTCGAACTGTTCGCCGCGCTGGTGCGGGGCAATGGCTACGATGCGCTCGTGGCCGTCCAGCAGCTTTTGTACGTTCTCCAGAATGGCCTTGCGGTCGCCGTTGCCGCACACAAGGTCGGCCTCCATGAACTGTGCGGCCTCCTCCGGGAAGGCCTGCGGGTAGCAGCCGGTCAGTACCGTCACCGCACCGGGGTTTTCGCGCTTTTTGCGGCGCAGCCACTTGCGGCTTTTCTGGTCGCCGAAGTTGGTCACGGTGCAGCTGTTCACGATGAACACATCCGCTGCCTCACCTTCCTGCGCAATGGTAAAGCCGTTGGCGCGGAACAGCTGTTCCAGCGCACCGGTCTCGTTCAGGTTGACCTTGCAGCCGAGGGTATAAAAACAAACTCGCATGGGGAACGATCCTTTCGATAAAAACGGGGGTGTTTTGCATTTCTTCTCATTATATAACAGAAGCCCACCGGGGTGCAAGACTGTTTTTGCACGGAGACACCGGTCTTTTGCAGTGCGTCAAAACAAAAAGGGACGCGAAAAATCTCGCGTCCCAAAGCTGCAGGAAGGAATGACGAGCCGTTAGCTGTTTTTCAGGGTAACGAACAGATAATCGGTCTCCTTGCCGTCCAGTGTATCGGTCTTGCGCTCAATGAAATCGACCTCGTACATAGACAGGGGAAGCTGACGTCTCACAAAAGCGTTGATGGCGTTCTCCTGGGCGTCCGGCTTCAGGCTGGCCACGACAGAAAACTGCTTGGTGTCCAGAGCCTTCTGGATATCTTTACCGATCACGGTAGCAGAGAACCGGACGGGCAGCATGAGCTGACCGGAGCAGCCGGTGAACAGGGCGGCACCTGCAACAGCAGCAGCGGACAGACCGGCGATCTTTATAAAGTTACGGCGAGAAAGATTCATAATGAGACCCTCCTTGTGATTGCATGATTGTATGAAACTGGGCTTGCTCCCTTCTGGGAACAGTTCAATTTTACAAGTTTTGCCGTGAAAAGTCAAGGGACAGGTACCAAAGTTAACAGAAAACGAACACAATATGAAAAATAGTACGGCAAAATTGACGAGCGGCATGCCTGAAAAGACCACTGCATACAGTAGCAGCAAGAGACTTCGCACGGGGAGGGACGGAAATGGAACGGAGAAATCTGGCGCTGCTGTGCGCGGGGGTGGTCTGCTTCTGGCTGTTTGCGCTGGCCTTCGGCACGGCACAGGGCAAGGGGCTGCGCATCCAGCCGGTGGTGCAGGCACAGGCAGAACCGGCAGTGCAGACCCTGACGGTCACCCCGCCGCAGCTTACCCTGCCCTGCCGCGCGGCGATCCTCATCGACCAGACCAGCGGCGCGGTGCTTTACGAGATGAATGCCGACCAGACCATGCCCATCGCCTCCATTACCAAGGTGATGACCCTGCTGCTCACCTTTGAGGCGGTGCACGCCGGGCGGCTGACCATGGATACCGCTGTGCCGGTCAGTGAGCACGCCTACCACATGGGCGGCAGTCAGATCTGGCTGGAGCCCGGGGAGCAGTTCACGCTGGACGAGATGCTCAAGGCCATCTGTGTGTCCTCTGCCAACGATGCAGCAGTGGCGGTGGCGGAACTTGTGGGCGGCAGCGAGCCTGCCTTTGTGCAGCAGATGAACGCCCGCGCCGCAGAGTTGGGCATGGAGCACACCACCTTCCGCAATGCCTGCGGGCTGGACACGGAGGGGCATCTTTCCACCGCACGGGATGTGGCTATCATGAGCCGCACCATCCTGACCACCTGCCCGGAGGTGCTGCACTATACCGGCATCTGGACGGACACCCTGCGGGGCGGGCAGACCCAGCTGGTGAACACCAATAAGCTGCTGCGGCGGTACAACGGCATTACCGGGCTCAAGACCGGCACCACCGGCGGGGCGGGCGTGTGCATTACCGCCAGCGCCACCCGGGACGGGCTGAACATCATCGCGGTGGTGCTGGGTGCACCCTCCAGCAAGGAACGGTTCGAAGCCGCTACCACGCTGCTGGACTACGGCTTTGCGGCCTACCGTGCCGCACCGGTGCCCCTGCCACAGGAACGTCCGCTGCAATTAAAGGTAAAGGGCAGCACCGAAGAGACCGTGCCGCTGGATTATGCTGCCCTGCCCGCCACCGCGTTGCTGCCCGCCGAAAGCGCCGGTCAGCTGACCGTGCAGCTGGAACTGCCCGAGGTGCTGGAAGCCCCGGTGACCCGGGGGCAGACGGTAGGCAAGGCGCAGCTGCTGTGCGGCGAAGCAGTACAGGGAGAGTACCCGGTGTGTGCCGCCGCCGATGCGCCCCGCATGGATTTTGACACCGCGTTGCAGCTGCTGTGGGACGGCCTGCGGGGAACAGCAGCCTGACCCTGTGCCGAAAAAGGCGCTTCAGCGCACAAAAGTGCGCCGGACGCCCGGCGGAACTGTTGGATACCTGAACAAATCTGGATGAAGAAACAAAAAAACACTATTAAAATTGTATGAAATCTAAGGAATTTGACCTTGACTTTACCCGGAGGGAACGGTACACTTATACCAAGATATTTCCTCGCAGGGCAAGGGCCCGGCAGATCGTTTGGAGGTTTTAATAAAATGAGTGTCGTACTGAACACGAAACACCTCTCCAGCTTCATCAGCGAAGAGGAATATGCAGCCATCTACCCGCAGGTAGAAGCCGCCCACAAGCAGCTGGAGGCCAAGAACGGCCCCGGCAGCGATTTTCTGGGCTGGATGACCCTGCCCCGGGATTACGACAAGGAAGAGTTCGCCCGCATCAAGGCAGCTGCTGCCAAGATCCGCGAGGACTCCGATGTTCTGGTCGTGGCCGGTATCGGCGGCAGCTATCTGGGCGCACGCGCTGTTGTGGAGGCCGTTAAGGGTATGTACCACAATGAGCTGGAGGATGGTCTGAAGATCTACTTCTGTGGCAACAGCATCAGCCCCACCTACCTGAACAATATCATCAGCCTGTGCAAGGGCAAGCGCTTCTCCATCAACGTCATCTCCAAGTCCGGCACCACCACCGAGACCTCTCTGGCCTTCCGTGTGCTGCGCGAGCTGCTGGAAAAGGAGATGGGCGTGGAGGAAGCCAACAAGCGCATCTACGCCACCACCGACCGTGCCAAGGGCACTTTGAAGCAGCTGGCTGACGCACAGGGCTGGCCTACCTTTGTAGTTCCCGATGACGTGGGCGGCCGCTACTCCGTGCTGAGCGCCGTGGGTCTGCTGCCCATCGCCGCTGCCGGTATCGACATCGACGCTCTGATGCAGGGCGCTGCCGATGCTATGGAGCGCTTCTCCGTACTGAGCCCCGACAACGATGCTTACAAGTACGCCGCCATCCGCAACATCCTGTACCGCAAGGGCAAGGCTGTGGAGATTTTGGAGTGCTACGAGCCGGACTTCACCCTGATGAACGAGTGGTACAAGCAGCTGTTCGGCGAGAGCGAGGGCAAGGACAACAAGGGCCTGTTCCCCGCAAGCTGCATCTTCTCCACCGACCTGCACTCCATGGGTCAGTTCATTCAGGAAGGTGCCCGCATCATGTTCGAGACCATCGTGGACGTGAAGAAGCCCGCACAGGATCTGTTCATCGACCCGCTGGAGGGCAACTTTGACGGCCTGAACTTCCTTGCAAACCAGAACATGAGCGTGGTCAACCGCAAGGCCATGGAAGGCACCATTCTGGCACACACCGATGGCGGTGTGCCCGAGGTGCTGATTGAGATGGACGACCTGTCTGCTTATAATGTGGGCTACCTGATCTACTTCTTCTGGCGTGCCTGCGCCTGCAGCGGCTACCTGCTGAGCGTGAACCCCTTCAACCAGCCCGGCGTGGAAAGCTACAAGAAGAATATGTTCGCCCTGCTGGGCAAGCCCGGCTACGAGGGTCTGACCGCAGAACTGGAAGCAAAGCTGAAGTAAAAGCTGAACGTAAAAAATGATCTCCCGCCGGAAGGCGTGGAAAATACAGGAGGACTGAACTATGATTAAACTGATTGTTGGTACCAAGGGCTCCGGCAAGACCAAGGCTATGATCGACCAGATCAACGACGCGGTCAAGACCTCCAAAGGCAACGTGGTCGTCGTGGAAAAGGGCATGAAGCTCACCTACGACATCGCTCCTGCAGCACGTCTGATCGATCTGGACGAGTACAAGATCTCCGGCGGCGAAATGCTGTACGGCTTTGTGGCCGGCCTGATGGCAAGCAACTACGACATCACCGACCTGTACATTGACGGCATCCTGAAGGTGCTGGATCACGATATCAACCGTCTGGGCGTTGTGCTGGACGAGATGGCAGCCATTGCCGGCGACAGCGTCAAGGTCACCGTGACCGTCAGCGCAGACGAGGCCGCACTGCCCCATGATGTGAAGAAGTACCTGTAATTTGATAAAAGAACAGGGCTGAAGGCTTTTCCAACAGGCAGAAGACCGGAGAAAAATAAATTTTTTCGGTTTTCTGCCTGTTTTGGTGTTGACAAAGGGTTGCTTTGGCGCTATACTAACAAAGCAGCCTTTTCAGAGGTGTACTATGCAATTTGACCTGAGAAAGTTTATCACAGCCGGCGCAAAGCCGTACCATGCAGAGTTTCAGTGTGATTTATCTGCGTACGATTATGCCGGTGCAAGGATCCCGCAGCCGGTCACAGCCGTCTTTGACGCGCAGACCGATGGCGACGAGGTTCAGATAACGTTGCGGGCAAAGGCATTGGTGCACGGAGAGTGCGCCCGCTGTCTGGACCCGGTCACCCGGGAAGAGACAGTCGATACGGAGTGGATCGTCAAGGAGCGGGATCTGGATGACCCGGATTTCGATCTTCCGCTGGACGAAAAAGGACATTTGGACGTGGACGAATGGCTCAATCAGGAGTTTATGTTCCAGATCCCCACGGTGCTGCTTTGCAGCCCCGACTGCGCCGGGCTTTGCCCGCAGTGCGGTAAGAAAAAAGCGGAATGCACCTGCCCACCGGCAGAGCAGACCGACGCCCCCGTAGACACTAGGCTCGCGATCCTTAAATCACTGCTGAACAGATAAACCCATCAAGGAGGTGCAAAAATATGGCAGTACCTAAGAGACATCTTTCCAAGGCCCGCCGCGACAAGCGTCGCAGCAATGTTTGGAAGCTGGAGGCCCCCGCACTGGTGAAGTGCAGCAACTGCGGCTCTCTGAAGCTCCCCCACCAGGCATGTGGCAACTGCGGTTACTACAAGGGCGAGGAAGTCATCAAGAAGGCCTAATTTGCGCGTAATTGGTGGCATAATGGTGTTATGTACAGAAGGGGAGGGCGCAAAGCCTTCCCCTTCTTGTGCTTTAAAGGAGGTGGATGCAGATGGCGATTCGGATCGAGCAGGTGGATGCCGGCAGCGAGGCCGAGGCTCTTGGCCTTGCCCCCGGTGACGAGCTGCTGAGCGTGGACGACAACGAGCTGAACGACACGCTGGACTACGATTTTTATACCGACAGCAGCAGCTTCCACCTGAAAGCCCGGGTAGCGGACGGCATCCGGGAGTGGGAGGTGCAGCGGCCGCAGCGCGGCCCCTTTGGTTGCGGGTTCAAGACCTATCTGGGCGATGCAAAGCATTCCTGCTCCAACCACTGCATGTTCTGCTTCATCGACCAGCTGCCCCCGGGTATGCGCGAGAGCCTGTATTTCAAGGATGATGACGAACGGCTGAGCTTTTTGTTCGGCAACTACATCACCATGACCAATATGCAGGATCACGAGATCGACCGCATCATCAAGATGCACATCTCGCCTATCAATATCTCGGTGCACACCACCAACCCCCAGCTGCGGGTGCGGATGCTGGCCAATAAGCGCGGCGGCGAGGTGCTCAAGTACCTGCCCCGTCTGGTGGAGGGCGGCATTGCCGTCAACTGTCAGCTGGTGCTCTGCCGCGGTGTGAACGACGGCGACGAGCTGCGCCGCACCCTTGCCGACCTGCTGGAGCTGACCCCCATGGTGCAAAGCATTGCAGCCGTGCCCTGCGGCATTACGGATTACCGCAAAAATCTGTACCCGCAGGTGCCCTACGATGCAAAGACCAGCGCTGAGGTCATCGACATTATGGAAGAATTTGGTGATGAATGCAAACGCCGCCATGGCAAGCGCATCATCTACCCCAGCGATGAATGGTACCTTAAGGCAGGCCGCCCCATCCCTGCGGCGGCGTTCTACGAGGACTACGACCAGCTGGAAAACGGTGTGGGCATGCTGCGCCTGTTCGAGGAAGAATTTCTGGCAGAGCTGGACAAGCCCCACCGCATCTACGGCACCAAGGAGCTGGACGTGGTCACCGGCACCATGGCAGCGCCCCTCATCACCCGCATGATGGAGGAGCTGCACCGGCAGTACCCCATGATCACTGTGCACGTCCACACCATCCAGAACCGCTTTTTCGGCGGCAATGTGGGGGTGACCGGCCTGATCACTGCTACCGACATCATCGCCCAGTGCGCTGGCAAGCTTGCTACAAAAACGCTGGGCATCCCGGCTGTGATGCTGCGGGAGGAAAAGGATACCTTCCTGGATGATATCACGGTAGAGCAGCTGGGGCAGCGGCTGGGCGTAAAAGTGGAGGTGCTGCCCACGGCAGGCGGGGACGAAGCCCGCGCCTTGCTGCGCAGCGGCCTGCACATTGCCCGAAGAAGAAAGAACGGCAGCTGATAACGCCATTTTTATTGTATTTTACCCCTTTTAAGAAAGGAGGAGACCCCATGAGCAAACCGATCGTAGCAGTGGTGGGCCGCCCCAATGTGGGCAAATCCACCCTGTTCAATAAGCTGTGCGGCCAGCGCCTTGCCATTGTGGAAGATACCCCGGGCATTACCCGCGACCGCATTTTCGCCAACTGCGAGTGGAACGGCCACGAGTTTTTGCTGGTGGACACCGGCGGCATCGAGCCCAAGGCCACCGAGGGCATTCTGGCCCACATGCGCGAGCAGGCGCAGATCGCCATTGACACCGCCGACTGCATCATCATGGTCACGGACGTGCGCAACGGCCTGACCGCAGCCGACGAGGATGTGGCACACATGCTGCGCCGCAGCCACAAGCCCATCATTCTTGCCGTGAACAAGTGCGACAAGGTGGGCGAGGCTCCCATGGAGCTGTACGAGTTCTACAACCTCGGCTTTGACGAGGTGATGCCCATTTCTTCCGTGCACGGTCACGGTACGGGCGATCTGCTGGATGCCGTGTGCGCCCATCTGGACTTCAGCGAGACCGTGGTGGAGGAGGACCGTATCCCCGTTGCCATCATCGGCCGCCCCAACGTGGGCAAGTCCAGCCTGACCAACCGCATTCTGGGCGAGAACCGCATGATCGTGGCCAACGAGGCCGGCACCACCCGTGATGCCATCGACACCCCGGTGGACAACGCCTACGGCAAGTTCATCTTTACCGATACCGCCGGTCTGCGCAAGCGCAGCAACATCAGCGATGGTCTGGAGCGCTACATGGTGGTGCGTGCACTGGCTGCTGTGGAGCGCAGCCGCGTGGCGCTGATCCTTGTGGATGCCACCGTCGGCTTTACCGAGCAGGACAGCAAGGTGGCTGGCTACGCCCACGAGCAGGGCAAGGCCTGCATCATCGTGGTAAACAAGTGGGATGCTGTGGAAGGCAAGGAAACCAACACCATGGAGCTGCAGCGCCGCGGCTATGCCGAGTGCTTTAGCTTTATGGGCTATGCGCCCATTATCTTCATCTCTGCCCAGACTGGCTACAACGTGAACAAGCTGATGCAGCTGATCCGGGATGTGGATGCCGAGAACGGCGCCCGCGTGCCCACCGGCGTGCTGAACGAGATGCTGGCCCGCGCTACCGCCCGGATGCAGCCCCCCAGCGACAAGGGCCGCCGCCTGAAGATCTACTACCTGACGCAGGCCTCCACCCGTCCCCCCACGTTTGTGGCCTTCGTGAACGCAAAGCACCTGTTCCACTTCAGCTATCAGCGGTATCTCATCAACCAGATCCGCGAAAACTTTGGTCTGGAGCATACGCCCATCCGTCTGGTCGTGCGGGAGCGCGGCTCCGGCGAGGTGGGTGCCAAGGACGTATAACACGTCAGGGAGGCTCAGATGATGAAATCTGTTCTCATCGCTGTGGTGTCCGCTGTGCAGGCGTATCTGCTGGGCAGCATCGACACCGGTATCCTCGTCAGCAAGTTTTTGTACCACGATGACGTGCGCAAGTACGGCAGCGGTGCAGCGGGTATGACCAATATGCTGCGCACCTTCGGCAAAAAGGCGGCGGCGCTTACCGCTTTTGGTGATGTGCTCAAGGGTGTGCTGGCCGTGTGCATCGGCCGCTGGCTGTTCACCCTGATGCCGGAAAACACCACGCTCTCGCCCTATCTTGCGGTGTATCTGGCTGCGATCTTTGCCATTATCGGCCATTTGAAGCCCCTGTATTTCGGCTTCAAGGGCGGCAAGGGCGTGCTGGTGGCGGGCGGCACCATTCTGGCTATCCAGCCGGTGCTGATCCCTTTTCTGGCGGTCATCTTTCTGGCCTGTCTGCTGCCCACCGGCATGGTGTCGCTGGGCAGTGTGACCATGGCAGCACTCTACCCGGTGCTCACCATCCTGTACGGGGTGTTCCGGGGCTACTCTGCCGCCGACCTTACTGTGTGCACCATCGGCTCGGTGATCATGGGTGCGATGGTCATTTATATGCACCGCTCCAACATCCAGCGCATCCGCGAGGGCAAGGAGTACCGCTTTGGCCGTCACGGCAAAAAGTAACAGAAAATAGTAAACCACCCCGCAGCAGCCGTTCACCGGCCGCTGCGGGGTGGTTTTTGTATCTGCTTATTCCTTTGTCTCGGTCTCTTCCTCAGGCTTTGCTTCGGAATGCCGCCGACGGAACCAGTCGGCGGGAATGCCGCTCTGGGCGGGGGTAAGATCCGGCGCAGGGTGGCCGTCCGGCAGGTGTGCGCCAAAGGCCGGGACAAAGAAGAACTTGCGCACAATGAAGATCAGCGCGATGGCGCCCACGCTGAGCAGGTTCTCCACGGCGGAATCGTGCCCCACCACCAGATGGCGCGCAATGGCGTACAGCAGCACCTCAAGGCTGCTGCCGGGGCTGTGCTTGGCCAGCATCTTGATGAACTCAATGCCGATCACAATGTCCAAGCTGCGCTCCAGAAAGGTGCGGATCTCTGCCTCGTTGCCATCGAACAGCAGGCCGGGCATCCAGCGGATCAGGGGCACAACGCTGAGCAGCAGGCCGATCAGCACCAGCCCGGATAACAGCACTTCCAGCAGACTGGAAGCCTGAATAATACGGTTGCGCAGGGAGGTGCGCCAGTGGCTTTCTACCGGGTGAGAGGGATGTTCCATAGTAAGACCTTCCTTTCGGCATTCTGCTGCATAAAGATCGACAAAATCCTGCCTTTATTGTAGCAGACGAGAGAAGGTCTGTCAATTTCAATCCACGATGGTGACGGTGGTCTGCGGGCCGACGGCCACATAGCCGGACTTTTTGATGCAGGCGATGCCGTCGGCAGTGTCCAGCCAGTCGTACAGACGGCGCTCCGGGCTGTCGGCGGCGGCATCCGGGTGGATGACGGCGTAAAAATCGTTGCACAGGGGGTAGCTGCCGTCGGCAAGGGTGTCGTTGCTGGGGGTCACACCGTCCACCGCCAGCAGCCGCAGCCCGGGCTTGGAATACATCTGGTCGATGTAGTAATATACGGAAAAACCGATGGCGTTGGCGCTGTTGTTGTAATCGGCAATGCTGTCCACCAGCTCGCCCATGGCGGCGGGAGCCAGCTCAGAGGGCGGGGTCATCAACTCTCCACCCTGAATGAGCAGCTTTTTGAACAGGGTCTGGCTGCCAGAGTCCTCGCCGCGCTGGAAGGCAACGATGGCCTGATCTTTGCCGCCTACATCCTTCCAGTTGGTGATCTTCCCGGCGTAGATGTCCCGCAGCTGCTGCTGGGTAAGCGCCTGCACCGGGTTGTCCTCGTTGACGATGAACACCAGCGCGTCCACCCCGATGGGTTTCTGCTCCAGCTGCACATTGGCCTCTTGCAGCTCTTCCTTTACATAGTCCGGTGCTTCGTATACCACTAGCATCCGGGTGGTGGTGTCGTACAGGCCAAAGTTCTCCCATGCGTAGGCGGTGGTGCTTACCGTAATGCTGCTGCGGGCTTCCTCCAAGTCCATGCCGGTGGTATCGGCCAGCATCTGCGCCATCAGGGGGATGCAGGCGGTGCTGCCGTCCAGCGGAGGAAACTCCTCTATGGTCAGAAACGGCTCCGGCTGCTGCACAGCAGAGGAAGCAGCAGAGGATGCGGGCTGCTCAACCACAGAGGAAGCGGTGCTGCCGGAGGGCGCATCCGTGCCCTTGCAGGCGGTCAGCACCCCGGCAGCGGAGCAGGCGGCAAGACCCAGCAGAAAACTGCGGCGGGAAATTTTAGCGTTTTTCATAAAAGGCCCTCCTAACTCAATAGCCGTAACTCGGTTCATCGTCCGCAGTGGCAGACGAGAAAATACTCTGGCAGTACAGCCAGTTGCCGCTTGTGTCCATCCAGCCCACATAGAAGCCCCGTTGTGCGGCAAACACATGGTCGGGCAGGGCATTCAGACTGTTGGAATAGTACCCGGCGCAGCTGGCAAGCCCCTGTAATACTACCTTGCCGTCTGCATCCAGCACATCGTATACGTTGCCGTAGGCGCTGCCCGCAGCGGCGCGGCTTCCGTAGAACATGGGTCTGCCGTCAGGGTCGGTGGTCAGGTAGTTGACGTAACTGTATTTGCCTTGCAGGGCGGTCAGGTCGCTGACAAGCCCCTGCGGGCCGTACAGCCGGGTGGCGGTGGTTTCGTAGCGGTCGTTATCCTGCAATTCCAGCCAGACATAGCCGCTGCCGCAGTTGCTCATCCGTACCCGCTGCTGGTGCTCCACCGGCTCTACGGTGGTGTCGGTCAGCAGCTTGCCGTTATCCTTGCTGTACACCCGCAGGCTGCCGTCCAGCGCGTAGACGGCTATGGTGCTGTCGGTGGCGTCTACATCGTACAGCGGGGTCTTTGCGCCGGTCTCCAGATCATAGAGTTCGTAGCCGTGATCCTCGCCGCTGTGCCATGTTACCACATAGCCCGGGAAATACTGGCTGGGCTGCTCGTCAAAGGTGGCAATCAGTCCGCGGTCCTCGGTGGTCATATCCCGCAGCTCGTACCGGCCGTCACCGGTGGAAAAGCTGGCAAGACCGCCCGGGTAGACCTGTAAAAAGCCTGTGCACTGCTCGCCGGTCAGGACGTTGTACAAAATCTGGTCGGTGATTTCTTCTCCGGTGGCAACGTCCAGCTCCACCCAGTCGCTCAGGGTGTCGCTGTCGTAGAAAAGGCGGTAGGCCGAGGCGGCATCGGCGCGGTAGACGGGGGTGCCGTCCTTCTCCTGCACCACCACCCAGCGGTTCTGCTGGTAGTCGGTATCCCAGTCGTAATCGTCCAGCCCTTCCGGTCGGGCGTAGCAGCTGAACACCAGCTTATCGCCGCATACGGTGCAGCTGTATGCACCTTCCGGTACCGGCAGCGCTGCGCCGGTGGCAAGGTCGATGACCTGACAGGTGCCATAGCCGGACTCCGGGACATATCCGCCATCGACAAGGCGGCTCTCCTGCAGCACCAGCAGGCCGTTTTGCAGAGTGGCGATCTGCTCGCCCTCAAAGGACAGCACTTCGGTGCCGGTCTTATCGTATAGGGCGGTGCGGCGTCCGCCCCGGCCGGTAGGGTCGGACCAGCTGCGCAGCCAGTAGTCTGCGGTGCCGGTGGCACTGTCCTCCACCAGCGAGACGTTTTCGCTGCGGGCAGACTGGTGCAGCGGGGTGCTGCCGCACAGGATGGTGGTGCTGTTCCCGGAACGGCCATAGCAGTACAGCACCCGCAGACGGCCATCGTTCAGCACGGCGGGGTCGTACAGGGGCTTGCCGTTGTCGTCCGTGGGCACGGAAACGGCAGAGCTTGCAGCGCCCGGCACGCCGGTGGCGGGCGGCAGCAGGGCGCAGCCACAGCCTAAAGCAAGGACAAGGGCTGTGCAGACCGCCCCGCAGCCGATACGCAAGACAACACGCTTCATAAAAACCACTCCTTTGCAAAAACAGGGAGGAAAATTTTTCCGTTCACTCAGAATACGAAACAGCCGCATTTTTCATTGCAGAGCTTGCAGAAAAATGCGGCTAAAAACGGTTACAATTGCATTACAGCTGTGCCGGGGCATGGGACGCTTCTGACTTGTCCATCTGCTCCAGCTGCCGCAGAAAGGCCAGCAAAAAGGGCAGAGAAATGAAGCAGGTGAGCGCATCCGCAATGGGCTGGCAGAGCTCCACGCCCACAAGACCCAGCACCCGGGGCAGTACAAGGATCAGCGGAATAAAGCACACGCCCTGTCGGCAGCAGGCCAGAAAGGTGGCGCGCCCGGCCTTGCCAACGCTCTGGAAGGTCATGTTGGTCACCACGATCACCGGCTGTAAAAGGATGGCAAAGCACTGGTAGCGGAAGGCAGGCAGCGCCACGGCGGTGACCGCCGGGTCGTCCCGGAACAGGCGGATCAGAGCCTCATCGTTCCACCAGCACACCGCGATCAGCACCACCAGCAGCGCAAAGGCGGCTTTCAGGGTAAAGACGGCGGCCTGCCGCACCCGGTGGTATTTGCGTGCGCCGTAGTTAAAGGACGCCACCGGCTGCAAGCCCTGTCCCACGCCGATGGCCACCGAGAGGATGAACATAAAGATGCGGGACACGATGCTCATGCCCGCCACGGCGGCATCGCCGTAGCTGCGGGCGGCAATGTTCAGCAGCATCCCGCCGATGCTGTTCAGCCCCTGACGGCCAAAGCTGGGCGCGCCGCCTGCAAGGATCTGCAAAAACTCACGCGGCTCCCGGGTGACGGCGGAAAGCCGGAACTGGCTGACCGTTTTGCCCCGCAGGAACATATACAGCAGAATGCCAAAGCTGATGGTCTGACTGAGGGCGGTGGCAATCCCGGCACCGGCAGTGCCCAGCCCTAAAACGAACATAAACAGCGGGTCCAGTGCAATGTTCAGCAGTCCGCCGGTGACCAGCCCGATCATGGCAAGGTTTGCTTTTCCCTCATACCGCAGGATGTTGTTCATCACCAGACTGGAGATCATCAGCGGTGCGGCAAGCAGGATGGGGCGGGCGTAGGCACAGGCATGGGGCAGAATGGTTTTGGTACTGCCCAGCAGCATCATGAAGTCCGGCAGGGTGGCAAGACCGACCACTGCCAGCACTACGCCAAAGGCCAGCGCCGTAAAAAAGCTGGTGGAAGCAAAGCGGGTGGCGGCGTGGGTATCCTGACTGCCCAATCGGCGGCTGATGATGGTGCCGGAGCCATGCCCCAGCATAAAGCCCAGCGCCTGTATAATAGCCATCAGGCTGGAAACGACACCCACCGCGCCGGAAGCACTGGTGGAGATGCGCCCCACAAAGAAGGTATCCGCCAGATTGTAGATGCTGGTGATCAGCATACTTAAAATCGTGGGCGCGGCAAGGCTGAGGATCAGCCGGGGGATAGGAGTCTCGGTCATTTTGTGATACTGCACCGCAGTGCGGTCCTGCTGGGTCATGGGAAAATATCCTCCTTCAAAAACGAGAAAGCCGCCCCTTCCAGAGCGGCAGATCATCCTGATAGAAACAGTATAACGCAGTTGCGGCAAAATGTCGAGAGGGAGAAAAAACGGCCTTTCGACCCTGCGAAGGGGCGAAAAAGCAGGTGAAAACAGGGTGGTTTCTATATAAAGTGCTAAAGAATTGTCGAATTGCTTGTGAAAAATCACGATATGTGGTATTCTTTATAAGAAGGAATTGGAAAAATCTGTGCATTTTATGATTAGGAGGGATTTATACATGAAATCCGTAGCACAAACTGTGATAGAAGCCGACCGCTTTTATACCATTGCCGCTCACACCGGCAATGTCATTCAGGCAGTGGAAGGCAGCAAGGACGGCGGCACTGTCCGTCTGGGCAAGTATGACCACAAGCCCGAGCAGGAGTGGAGCTTTGTCCGCGAGGGCGATGGCGTGTACCGCATCCGCAACCGCGCCTCCGGCAAGCTGCTGGATCTGACCATGACCGGCACTGCCAACGGCACCTGGCTGCACCTGTGGGAGGACGTGGGCGGCACGTCCCAGATGTGGAAGGTGGAGCACACCCCGGAGGGCACGGTGCGCCTGCGCTCCTCCTGGGCAGGCGGCAAGTGCGTGGACACCGTGGGCATCGGTGCCGAGGTGGGCGCTGTGCTGCAGATCTGGCAGGAGGTGCCCGGCGGTGGCGACCAGCTGTGGGTCATCTCTGAGGTAAAGGACCGCGTAAAGCGTGCCGCTAAGGTTGAGGAAGCAGCACCCGCTGTTGAGACGAAGGCCGCACCCGCCAAGGAAGCCGCTCCTGCCAAGAAGCCCGCAGCCCGCAAGCCCCGCACCGCCAAGAAGGTGGAGGAGAAGCCCGCTGCTCCCGCTGTAAAGGCTGCAGAGCCGGTCAAGGCAGAAAAGCCCGCTGCAAAGAAGGCTGCTAAGGCAAAGGCTGAGCCTGCTGCTCCCGCAGTAGAGGTGAAGGCAGCTCCCGCCGTGGCAACCAAGGCCGAGCCTGTTACTAAGGCTGAACCGGCTGCCAAGGCAGCGCCCGCAGCGGAAGCCAAGACTGCCCCTGCCGCAGCAAAGCCCAAGGCAAAGCGTGCACCCTGCAAAAAGACCGCAAAGAAGTAAAAAAACTTTTAAATAGCAAAAAACCGGACAGACTGCGGTCTGTCCGATTTTTTTGCGTTTATAGAAGCTTTTTATGCAGCAGGGGCGGCAGCATCATCGCTCTGGGCGGCGGTCTGCACGAACTGCACGATGCTCTCAATGGTCTTGCGCAGCTGCACAAGGCTTTCCACGTCAGAGTCCTGCATCCGGGAAGTGGGTGCGGTTACCACGGTCTGCGCAGCAGTTACCGTGCCGGCCATCTCCGCATGGATATGGTGGGCGGGCACGTCCAGCAGGATGTGCACCTTGGGGGACAGGGTCTTGAGCAGACCCTGCTTTTCGATGCCCAGAATCAGCTGCGGCGCATCCTCCCCGGCGGTGAGGTTCGGCAGCTGAAGGTAGAGGTAGCCTTCTTTCGCGTTGGCGGGCTGCACGGTTTTGAGCTGTTTCAAGTCCAGCTGGAAGTCGTTCACCTGCTGCAAGCCGGTGGCAGTGGGGTCTACCCCCAGCAGGGTGGCCAGCTGGTCTTGGGAGATATAGCTGCCCAGCGACCAGCCCGGCAGCAGCAGGCTTGCCAGCGGATACTCGGCTACAACCGTGCTGCGCAGCTTGTTGTATAGCTGCCCGGCATCGTAAAGGGTCTCTTCCTCGCTGATGTACATCCGGGTCAGAGGGGCATCGTTGACGGTGCTGGTGCCCGTTGGGTACAGCGCCAGCTGCACCGCCCGGGGGGTGTACTGGCCGGTCAGACTGCCGGTGGTGCCGCCGAACTTGTCCAGCAGGGCGTAAAGAGCAGGGGGCTCGGCCTCGGTGGAGGTGATGGTGTAGTCCAGCGCAAAGCTGGCACCGCTCTGGAATGCCTTGATCTTGCGGCTGACGAAGCTGTACAGCACTGCCGCAGCCACCACGCACACCAAAACCAGACACAGCAGAACGATCAGCGCCGCACGCAGACCGGTGCGCTTTTTGTGGGAAGATGCCATGGGGAAACCTCTCCTTCCGGTAAAACGTATTTGCTTCAGCATAACGGAACTGCACGCAAATGTCAAGCGCCGCAAACTGCGGACAAAACAAAAAACCTGAAACATTTCTGTTTCAGGTTTCTGGCGGAAAGATGGGGATTCGAACCCCAGAACGCTTTTGACACGTTACACGATTTCCAGTCGTGCGCCTTAGACCAACTCAGCCATCTTTCCACATCTTCCGTTCTGCCTTTGGGCGGGTACCCTTGGCGCTCCACTATAATACCTGAAAGCAGGCTTTTTGTCAAGGATTTTTTTGAAAAAAATCAGACTTTTTTAAAAATGACGAAAAAACGCGAAAAAGTATTCTGCCGCATGGATGGAAAGCACAAAAAGCCCTTGACGCACCTTTAAAATAGGTCTATATTGAGGGCAAAGAGCACTGCGGTGGGTCATTTTGTGCCGCAGCGGCGGGAAATATAAGGAGGATGTTTTTATGACTTATCCTGAAGTACTTGCCAATGCCCGTACCTGCATTGGTCAATACTGCAAGGCCTGCCCGGTGTGCAACGGCGTGGCCTGTAAAAACCAGATCCCCGGTCCGGGTGCCAAGGGCGTGGGCGATACCGCTATCCGCAATTATAATAAGTGGGCCGATATCCGGGTAAACATGGACACCCTGTGCCCCGGCGGTGCACCGGACACCACGCTGGAGCTGTTCGGCAAAAGCTTCCGCTATCCCTTCTTTGCGGGCCCCGTGGGTGCAGTGAACCTGCACTACTCCGATACCTACACCGATATGACCTATAACGATGTACTGGTGCGTGCTTGTGCCGAAAACGGCATTGCCGCCTTTACCGGCGACGGCACCAACCCCACCGTGATGGAGATGGCTACCCGCGCCATTGGCGCTGCGGGCGGTTGCGGCGTGCCCACCATCAAGCCGTGGAACATTGATACCATCCGCGAGAAGATGGCACAGGCCAAGGCCAGCGGATGCTTTGCCGTGGCCATGGACGTGGACGCAGCGGGTCTGCCTTTCCTGAAGAACATGACCCCGCCCGCCGGCAGCAAGAGCGTGGAGGAACTGGCTGAGATCGTGCAGTTGGCCGAGCGCCCCTTTATCGTCAAGGGCGTGATGACCGTCAAGGGCGCGCTGAAGGCGAAGCAGGCCGGTGCCGCTGCCATTGTGGTGTCCAACCACGGCGGCCGTGTGCTGGATCAGTGCCCTGCCACCGCCGAGGTGCTGCCGGAGATCGCCGCAGCCCTCAAGGGCACCGGCGTGAAGGTGCTGGTGGACGGCGGCATCCGCACCGGTGTGGATGTGTTCAAGGCGCTGGCGCTGGGCGCAGACGGCGTGCTGATCTGCCGCCCCTTTGTGACTGCTGTCTACGGCGGCGGCGCAGAGGGCGTGAAGTGCTACATCGATAAGCTGGCCGGGGAACTGGCCGACACCATGCAGATGTGCGGTGCCCATACGCTGGCTGAGATCACCCCGGATATGGTGCGGGTCTGAAGATCTTATTTATAGAACAATGCCGGGCAGACTGCGGTCTGCCCGGCATTGTATTTTCACGAGAGGGGTCGAAGTGGAGAACGGCAGCTGCTGAAAATCGTCTTACTTCAAAGTGCCGTCCAGCACCTGCTGGTAATACCACGGCTTCGGGGCGTGGAAGGTCTTGCCGCTGAGGAAGGCAAAGTCCGGCTGGGTGAAGCGGGGCATGGTCAGCTCCCATGCGCACAGTGCCTGATACTTCAGCTTCAGCTCCCGATTGGCGCTGTTGTTGCCATACTTGCTGTCGCCAAGGATGGGACAGCCGATGCTTGCCATGTGGGCGCGGATCTGGTGGGTGCGGCCGGTGATCAGCTGCACCTTCAGCAGGGCCAGACGGCCGGAGACGGCGATGGTCTCGTACCGGGTCTCCACCTCCTTGGCGCCGGGCTGCTTGTCCTCCACGATCTTCACGATGCCGCGGTCGGCGTCCTTGAGCAGATAGCCGCCCAAGGTGGCGTCCGGCGGCATGGGACGGCCAAAGGTGACGCAGAGGTAGGTCTTTTGCACCTCACGGTTCTTGATGGCAGAAAGGAACAGCTCCTCAGCCTCCGGGGTCTTGGCAATGATCACAAGGCCGCTGGTGCCGGTGTCCAGCCGGTGGCACAAGGCGGGGGTGTACAGGTCGTTCTCCTTGTACTCGCCCTGCTTGTTCAGGTACAGCAGCGCACGGTTCAGCAGGGTGTCGTCCTCCGGGCCGTCCACCGCAACGCCGGCGGGCTTGTTCACAATCAGGATCTGCGGGCAGTCGTACACCACCTGCGCCGGGGTGCGGGCGTTCTTCCATGCGGGGCCTTCCACCCGGCGGTCGGCGTCCAGCACGTCATCCAGAATGAACAGTTTGATCTCGTCGCCTGCCATCACGCGGGTGGAAAGCGGCTGCTTTTTGCCGTTCAGCTTGATCTTGTTTTCCCGCAGCGCCTTGTTCAGGCGGCCGGGGGTCAGGGCGGGGTACTGCTGGGTCAGATAATTGTCCAGCCGGGTAGGGGCAAGACACTTTACTTTTAAAATTTTCACGGGAAATTCCTCTCTATCTTAAAATCAGTTGCAATAGAATGGGTTCTTGATTCGTTTTTATTGTAGCGGAATAAATCTACCGCGTCAAGAAAGAAGGTGTTTTTATGAACTTGAAATGTAGGATTCTGGCTGTTCTGGCTGCTGGCATCGCATTGACGGCCTGCGGCGGCTCCGGTACCCCCGCCAGCACCCCCGCATCCAGTGTAGTGCCGGCCTCGTCCCATGTGGCAGAAGAAGGCGTTACGGAACCGATCAATCTGCTGACATGGACACTGGATGACCTTGATGACACACAGACCATCACGTTTGTTTCTGCCTCCATTACCTCCGGTGTGCAGAACGGTAAATTGACTGCAAAGGTGTTCAGCTGCGACATTTATAAGAAAGAGGAGATTGAAAAGCTTGCCGTCGGCGATAAGATCATCTTCCATGAAGAGGGTGCGGCGCAGGATCAGTGTGTGATCACCGAGGTGAAAAGCATTGAGCGGAATGACCAGCACCATCTTGTGAGCATCAACGGCGGCATGGAGCAGCCCGGCGGGCTGGATCTGAAGCTGGAAGATGATGCCTACCGGACGATGACCTTTGACGATTACCCGCTCTATTACGAGATGGGAGAAAAGACGATGCCGCTGGCAGAGAATGTAGTGCTGAAGGACAGTTCTGCCGACCCGCAGGCCGAAGCCGTGGAGACTACGGGCGCGGATGCGGTGGCGGCAGCAATCAATGCAGACCCCGATAACTGGACCACCTATAATACCACGCTGGTGGTGCAGGGCGGCAAGGTGCTGGAGGTGCGCCGCATCTGGGTGCCGTAAATTTTGCTTAAAACCGTTGACAAACGTTTTGCGTATGCTATAATTTAGCTGTACGCAAAAGGGACGCTGTGTCTGCTTTGCGGAATGTAAAATTATGACAGATGGCAATGATGGGGTCAGAAATGCACACACCACCGTCCAGAGAGAGCGCCCACGGCTGTAAGGTGCTCCGGTCGGGATCATTTCGCGCCACCCCGGAGCTTCCGGCGAATGTAAACCGGACGCTGCGCAGCGTTAATGCGCCGAAAGCGGCAGGGGACAAGTGATCCTTTGCAATTTGGGTGGTACCACGGAGTTTGATGCACAAGCAGCCTTCGTCCCTTTTGGGATGAGGGCTGTTTTTTGTTTTTTCTCCGTGCCGCCCCTCTGCCATAACAGCATAAAAACGGCGCATAAGCGCCAAAGACAATTGAGGAGAGAAAGATCTATGCAATGGACCGGTTTGAATGAACTGCGCGAAAAGTACCTGAGCTTCTTTGAAAGCAAGGGTCATCTGCGTCTGGACAGCTTCCCCCTGGTACCCAAGAACGACCCCAGCCTGCTGCTGATCAACAGCGGCATGGCTCCCATGAAGAAGTGGTTTCTGGCACAGGAGGAGCCGCCCCGTCATCGCGTGACCACCTGCCAGAAGTGCATCCGCACCCCGGATATCGAGCGCGTGGGCATCACTGCCCGTCACGGCACCTTCTTTGAGATGCTGGGCAACTTCTCCTTCCAGGATTACTTCAAGGACGAGGTCATCCCTTGGGCGTGGGAGTTCCTGACCAGTGACGAGTGGATGGCTATCCCCAAGGACCGTCTGCACATCTCTGTGTACGAGGAGGACGACGAGGCCTACGATATCTGGACCAAGAAGGTTGGCATTGCCCCGGACCACATGGTGCGTCTGGGCAAGGAGGACAACTTCTGGGAGCACGGCTCCGGCCCGTGCGGCCCCTGCTCCGAAATCTACTTTGACCGTGGCCCCGAGTACGGCTGCGGCAAGCCGACCTGCGGCGTGGGCTGCGATTGCGACCGCTATATGGAGATCTGGAACCTCGTGTTCAGCCAGTTCGACGCCGACGGCAAGGGCCACTACGAGCGTCTGGCACGCCCCAACATTGATACCGGCATGGGCTTGGAGCGTCTGGCCTGCGTAATGCAGAACGTGGGCAACCTGTTCGAGGTAGATACCGTGCAGAGCGTGCTGCACCATGTGGAGCACATTGCAGGCAAGACCTACATGCAGGACCCCAAGACCGATATCTCCATCCGCGTTATCACCGACCATATCCGCAGCTGCACCTTTATGGTGTCTGACGGCATCCTGCCTTCCAACGAGGGCCGCGGCTATGTGCTGCGCCGTCTGCTGCGCCGCGCTGCCCGCCACGGCCGTATGCTGGGCATCGACCACCCCTTCCTCGTGGATCTGGTGGAGACCGTCATTCAGTCCAGCGAGTCCGCTTACCCCGAGCTGCGTGAGCATGACGCCTATATCAAGAAGGTCATCGGCACCGAGGAAGCAAACTTTGCCCGCACCATCGATGCCGGCATGAATATCCTGAACAACATGATCGACCGTCTGGAGAAGGCACACCAGAAGCTGCTGAGCGGCATGGACGCCTTCAAGCTGAACGATACCTTCGGCTTCCCGCTGGATCTGACCAAGGAGATCGCCGCCGAGCAGGGTCTGGAGATCGACGAGGACGGCTTCCACGCAGAGATGAAGAAGCAGAAGGAGCGCGCCCGCGCTGAGCGTCTGAAGAAGAACATCTCCGGCTGGAGCGAGGATCTGTTCGGCGCACTGGAGGCCGAGCCCACCGTCTTTACCGGCTACGACACCCTGACCGACAAGGGCACTGTTGTGGCGCTGAGCGATGAAGAGACCCTGACCGATGCCATTGCCACCGACGAGGAGGCAAAGGACGGCGTGCTGGTGGTGCTGGATAAGACCCCCTTCTACGCTGAGATGGGCGGTCAGGCTGCCGACCACGGCGTGCTGAACGGCACCGAGTGCAGCCTGCGTGTGCTGGACGTGAAAAAGACCCCCAAGGGCTACTACGTCCACACCTGCGTGCTGGAAAGCGGCATTGTGAAGGTGGGCGATGTGCTGACCGCACAGGTGGACAAGGGCTACCGCATGGCCATTGCCCGCAACCACACCGCTACCCACCTGCTGCAGGCTGCCCTGCGTGAGGTGCTGGGCGACCATGTGCATCAGGCTGGTTCCTATCAGGATGCCTCCATCACCCACTTCGACTTTACCCACTTCAGCGCCGTGACCCCCGAGGAACTGGCACGGGTGCAGAAGATCGTCAATGATAAGATCTTTGACTCCATGAACGTCACCGTGCAGGAAATGCCGGTGGAGGAAGCCAAGAAGCTGGGCGCAATGGCTCTGTTTGGCGAAAAGTACGGCAAGGTGGTCCGCGTGGTGGATATCGAGGGCTGGTCTACCGAGTTCTGCGGCGGCACCCATGTCAAGAATACCGCCCAGATCGGCGGCTTCAAGATCGTCAGCGAGTCCTCTGTGGCTGCCGGCATCCGCCGTATCGAAGCTGTTACCGGCCGCAACCTGCTGATCCGTGCAAACCTGCAGGAGGCTATGCTGCATGAGGTGGCAAACACCCTCAAGGCCAACAACGTGGCTTCTCTGCCCGCCCGCGCCGAGGCTGTGATGGCTGAGAACAAGGCCATGAGCCGCGAGCTGGAGGAGATGAAGGCCAAGATCGCCGCCTCCAAGGTGGACAGCCTGTTCGACAATGCCGAGGAAGCAGACGGCGTGAAGATCGCCTCCGCATACTTTACCGGTACCACCGGCGACACCCTGCGCGGCATGTGCGACAGCATCCGCGACAAGGCCGTGAACCCTGTGGTGGCTGTTCTGGTGGGCAAGGCTGAGGATAAGATCACCATGGCTGTTACCGTGAATAAGCTGGCACAGGAAAAGGGCCTGAAGGCCGGTGTGCTGGTCAAGGAGTTGTCTGCTATTGCCGGCGGCAAGGGCGGCGGCAAGCCGGACTTTGCAATGGCCGGTCTGAAGGACGAGACCAAGATCGACGAGGCACTGGCTGCTGTGAGCGCTATCGTCAAGAAGGCTCTGGGCTAAAAAAGATCCATGTCCCCGCCCGGTGCCGGATGCGCGCCGGGCGGCGGGCTTTTGTAGAAGCAGGAAGGAGTGTTCCCCCATGGAAGATTGTCTGTTTTGCATGATCGCAGAGGGCAAGATCCCCTCTAAAAAGCTGTACGAGGATGACCAGGTAGTGGCATTCTACGACATCAACCCGCAGGCAAAGGTGCATTTCCTTGTGGTTCCCCGCAAGCACATCTCCTCTGCCGCTGCGCTGACCGAGGAGGATGGTGCTCTGCTGGGCCACATCTTCGCCGTCATCGCAAAGCTGGCCAAGGAGCAGGGGCTGGAAAACGGTTACCGCATCATTTCCAACGTGGGCGAGGACGCAGGCCAGACCGTGAAGCATCTGCATTTCCATGTTCTGGGCGGCGAAAAACTGCCTGTCTGATTCCAATACGAAAGGGAGATTTTGATTATGGCTGAAACTTATACCCTGCACGTCGCAGGCCTGACCCGTGAGCTGACCATCTGCAAGGTGAACGACCACATGGACATTGCCGCATTCATCATGCTGGGTGATGCCGAGCTGACCGTGGCCGCTGCTGCGGAGCTGCTGAAGAAGTGCCCGGATTTTGACATCCTGCTCACCGCCGAGGCCAAGGGCATTCCGCTGGCACACGAGATGAGCCGTCAGAGCGGCAAGCCCTATATCTGCGCCCGCAAGGGAGTCAAGCTGTATATGCCGGACCCCGTGGTGGTGGAGGATCAGTCCATTACCACTGCCGGTAAGCAGAAGCTGGTCATCGACCGCAAGGAGCTGGAAAAGATGAACGGCAAGCGTGTGCTGGTGGTGGACGATGTCATCTCCACCGGCGGCTCTCTGAAGGCACTGGACGCGCTTGCAGAAAAGACCCAGTGCACCATCGTGGGTCAGGCCGCTGTTCTGGCCGAGGGCGACGCTTCTGAGCGCAAGGATATCATCTTCCTTGAGCCGCTGCCCCTGTTCTTCCACTAAGCCGGGATGCGCCGCCCGCTCTGCGCTTTCTGCGCCGGAATGATGGGCCTTAGTTTCCTGTGGACTTTTTTGCCGCAAACGGAGCTTTTTATGCCGTTTGCGGCATTTTTTGTTGCCTTTTTGCTGCTGCTCTGCATCCCGGATGGCAGCCGCAAGCTGGCGGTCTGCCTGCTGCTGGGCGCACTGGCAGGGCTTTGCGCGGTGCATACCACGAGCGCCCGGCTGGAGCGTGCCCGGGCAAATTACGCCGGGCGCACCGTGCTGCTGACTGCCGAGGTGGAGCGCGCGGACAGCAGCTATTTTTCGGACACAGTAGATGCGACCCTGTGGGTGGAAAGTGTGAACGGCAGCCCGGCGGGGTTCCGTATAGCCTGTGTGGAATTGCCTGCCTGTGCGGCAGGGCAGCGGGTGCAGGGCTGGTTCGCGCTGCAACAACCGGACATGGAAGAACGGACGGCGCAGTACGCAGACGGCATCGCCTTGCAGGCAGAGCCCTTGGCAGAAAAGCCGCAGCTCACCGTACTGGGTGAGAGCGGCAGTTTCCGTGCCCGCACCCACCGCTTGCAGCAAAAACTGAGCGAGAGTCTGCGCCGTGCCATGCACAGGGACACCGGCGGCGTGCTGGCTGCCATGACGGTGGGAGACCGCAGCGGGCTTTCGGCGCAGCTGCGCAGCGTCTACCGGGGCGCAGGGCTTTCCCATGTGCTGGTGGTCAGCGGCATGCACGTTTCCATCCTGTGCGGGGACATTTTTACTGCCCTGCACCCCCGCGGCTGGGAGCAGAGTTACCGCAGCCGCAGACGGCGTGCGGTGAGCAAAAGCCTGCTGGCGCTGGTGCTGATGGGCGTGACCGGCTTTACACCTTCAGTGCGCCGCGCTGCCGTGGCGGTGTGGGTCAGCGCCTTGGGCGTGTGGGTGTGGGGACCGCCGGACGCCCTCACCTCGCTGGCGGCGGCAGGCATCCTGATGACCGCCGTCAACAGCTACGCGGTGTGGGATATCGGCTTTGAACTTTCTTTTGCGGCAGTGGTGGGCACGGTGGCAGGCAACGCCTGCATCCGCCGGATGCGGGACGCCCACGACAGGCGCTTCTGGGTCAAAGCAGGGGAGAACCTGCAAAAGCCGGTCAAACGTCCGTGGTACAGCAAATTGCCGAAGGGCGCGCAGGGTCTTGCAGAGAGTGCCTGCATTGCCGCCTGCGCCTCGGCGGCTACCTTCCCGGTGCTGGTGCTGCGGGGGTTGAGTGTCAGCGCATGGGCGGTGGTCTCCAGCATCGCGGTGCTGTGGATGGTGCAGCCGCTGCTTCTGTTGGGGTTGGCAGTAGCCTTTGTGGGACTGATGCCGTGGCTGGCACCGGTGCACGGGGTGCTTTCCCGGGCGGCAGACCTGTTCACCGGGCTATTGAACGGCTGGGCGGTCTGGCTCAGCACAAAGCCCGGGGCATCCATCTACTTTGATACCGCCTACGCGGCGCTGGTCTGTCTGCTGCTGTGCGGGCTTGGGGTGCTGGCCTTCCGCTGGCGGGTGCGTCTGCGGGTGGCGGTGCCGGGCATTCTGCTGGCGGCAGCGGTGGGCATCGGGTTGGGCAACGCCCTCAGCCGGGACGTGGTGCACATCGACCTTGTGGGCAGCGCACAGGCACCTGCGGTGGTGGTTGCCCAGAACGACCGGGCAGTGGTACTGTTCCGGGGCGGCAGCGCCGCCCAGCGTGCGGTGGAAAACCAGCTGGCACGGCGGGGCGTGCGCACCGTGGAACTGGTGGTAGACCTGCGCATGAATGCAAAAACCGCCTGCACTCTGCCCGCGCAGCAGGGTATCCGGGCAGAGCGTCTGCCGGTCAATGCCAGCCGCAAGCTGCGCTGCACTCCGGCGGCGGTGGAACTGCTGCGCACCCGGGAAGGGTGTCTTGTGCGGCTGAGCATCGGCAACCGGCAGTTTGTGACCTTAAGCGGCAAGGCAGAACTGACGCAGCCGCTGCAAACGGAGTGGCTGATCGCCACACCGAAAAAGCCGGAGACGGTGCAGTACCAAAAACTGCTGGCGCTGCGCAGTTACAGCTGGATGCCGCCGGAAACGCAGTACACAGCCTCCCTCAGCCTGCGCCGCACCGGCGGTGAAAAGCTTGGGTAGCGCTTTGCAATCCGAGCCGAGTGTGGTACAATACAAGGAGCATTTTATAACAGGAAAGGGGCATTTGCATGGCCACGGAAGCAAAACTCCGGCAGCTGGCCGACAAGGGCTGCCCGGTCTACTATTTTTATTCCAGCGAGCGGTATCTGGTGCGGCAGGCAGTGGCGGCAGCGGTGCGGGTGCTGTCGGCAGACAGCGACGAGGACGCCACCATCCTGGACGGCGCTGCGCCGGAACTGGAACAGCTTATCATGGCAGCGGGTACCATCTCCTTTTTCGGCACCAGACGTGTGGTGGTGCTGCCGGAAATAGACCCCGCAGCCTACGGCAGCAAGGACCTGGACGAGCTGTGCAGTACCCTTTCCAGCTTGGAAAACGCTGTGGCGGTGCTGGGCAGCGTATTCCCGCTGGAACGCGGAAAGATCAAGCTGGGCAAGCAGGCGCAAAAGCTGCAAGCCCAGTGCAAAGCCATTGGCTACACGGAAGAACTGGCAAAGCCCCGCCCCTTTGAACTGAAAAATCTGATGATGGAGCGCGCAAAGGCGCAGGGCGCAACCCTGCCGGACGGCGCAGCCACCGCATTGCTGGAGCGCTGCGGCGAGGATCCCTTTCTGCTGGAAAACGAGGTGGATAAGCTCTGTGCCCTGTCCGGCTACCAGACCGTGAGCGCCTCTATGGTGGCAGAGATGGGCACAGTGAGCCTTGAAGCGGACGTGTTCGAGATGATCCGCATGATCACCGCCAAAAACGCCACCGGAGCCTGCAAAAAGTTACAGACCCTGCTGCGGCTGCAGCAGGAGCCCATCGCCATTACGGCGGCGATGATCGGCAGCTATGTAGATCTGTACCGGGTCAAATTGGGGGCGGCAAAACGGAAAAATTACAGTGCAGTGCACAAGGATTTTGGCTATAAGGGTAGTGACTACCGGCTGAAGCGCTCGGCAGAGACTGCCGCCCACTACACCCTGCCCCAGCTGGAGGCCTGCTTGCAGGTGCTGCTGGAGCTGGACCAGAGCCTGAAAAGCCAGCCTGTGGCGGCGCAGACACTGCTGGAAACAGCCCTGTGCCGTCTGGCGCTGGCGGGGAGCGGAAGATGATGCAAAACGAGATGATCCATACCGACCGGGTGTTGATCGTGGAGGGTAAGTACGATGCCGTCCGTCTGGCGCATCTGACCGATGCCATGATCCTGCTGACGGATGGTTTTGGCATTTATAAAGACAAACAGCGCCAGCAGCTGTTCCGAGCGCTGGCGCAGAAAAACGGTCTGATCTTACTTACGGATTCGGACGCGGCAGGCTTCCGCATCCGCAACTACATCACCAACATGGTGGGTGCGCAGAACGTGGTGCAGGCTTATGTGCCCGCCATCCACGGCAAGGAAAAGCGCAAGGCGCAGCCCGGCAAGGAGGGCTTGTTGGGGGTAGAGGGCGTGGATGACGCCCTTGTGCGGCAGGCACTGCTGGACGCCTTGGGCGCGGAAGCCGGTGCCGCGCCGGCGCGCCCGGCGGGGCGGCAGATCACCTATACTGATTTGTACGAGTGGGGGCTTTCCGGCAAGCCCGGCAGCGCCGAGCGCAAGGCTAGACTCTTGAATGCGCTGGGGCTGCCGCCGCGCCTTTCCAAAAAGGAACTGGTGGAGGCCTTCAACCGCCTGTACACTTTTGAACAACTGGACGAATTGCAGTTAAAAATTTTGCAGGAGTGAAAAACTAACTGTTTTTGCCCCATGCCTGCCGCAGCAGTTCCAGCGCGTGGGTCTCCAGCCGGGAAACATAACTGCGGCTGATGCCCAGCAGCCCAGCGGTCTGCAGCTGGGTCAGGGGCGGCTGCCCGGCCAGCCCATACCGCAGCAGTAAGATTTGCCGCTCCCGGGCGGGCAGGGTGTCCAGCAGCTGCCGCAGCCGCCGGACATCCTCCTGCCGCTCACAGCTGTCCTCCATGCAAAAGCCGTCCTGTATCACATCTGCTAAGGTCAGCACCGAGTCCCCGTCTGCCTCCAAGGATTCTTGCAGGGAAACGGTCTGCCCGCTCTTGCGCTCCCGCCGGAACTGCATACGGATCTCGTTTTCAATGCAGCGGCTTGCATAAGTGGAGAACCGCGCCTTGCGTGTGGCATCAAAGGTATCTACCGCTTTCATCAGCCCGATGGTGCCGATGGAAACAAGATCTTCCTGATCGCCCGGCAGGGCGTAATATTTTTTTACGATGTGCGCCACCAGCCGCAGATTGTGGCGGATCAGCCTTTCCCGGGCGGCGGCATCCCCGGCGCGCAGGGCGCTGAAAGCGGCGGCTTCCTCCCGGGCTGTGAGCGGACGCGGAAAACAGCCGCTCTCCAGATGGAGCGCCAGAAACAGAAATTTTGTGGCGAAAAATTGTAGCAAGGTCAGCAGCACACGATATCCCTCCCGGTATATAGTTGTTAGATGGTATGAGTAAGGGCGCGGATAGATGCCGGAGGGCGCGGCAAGGGAGCGCCTGCAAGGAACAGGCAGAAGCTATCGTGAAGTTTGAGCTGATCTATGATTGATGCTGAGACCGCCCGGACGAAAAATGTTCGGGCTTTTCTTATATATTCTAAAGCTGCGGTAGAAGTGTACACAAGTTTTATGGTATAATTTGAATACGAAAACTGAGCGATAAATTGGAAGTTGTGGAGGTAATTATCGATGAGAAATATTTACGATAATAGTGAATTTTTTGCCGCATATGCGGAAATGGGAA
>OGIC01000167.1_pt1 | contig 51645 bp, 53 predicted proteins | sample 1571681 | NCBI WGS metagenome assembly OGIC01 (sample SAMEA2582046, study PRJEB24529) | metagenome | biome: Human gut stool | place: China | collected 2011
CCACCATGATCATGTACCTGAACAACCACCTGTTCAGCAAGAACTACGGCATGGCCGGTGCAGTATCTGTGGTGCTGTTCCTTGTGTGTGCAGTGCTGTGCGTCGTCGTGTACTTCTCGCTGACCAAGGAAGATGACGGCCTGACCAAGGCGCAGCGCAAGGAACTGAAGGCAGCCAAAAAGGCTGCTGCCAAAGGAGGGAAATAAGTATGGCACATACACCTAAAAACCAGTCCGAAAAGGCGATCTTGACCGCCCGCCGTGCGTGGTGCTATCTGGTGCTGGTGCTGATCAGCTTTCTGTGCCTGTTCTTTTTCTATGTGCTGATCATCAACTCCACCCGCACCCACTTCGAGATCCAGAAGGGCTTCTCGCTGATGCCGGGCAAGTCCATCATCACAAACTTCCGCAACGTGCTTACGGATGCAAACATCCCCGTGATGAGCGGCATCCGCAACAGCCTGCTGGTGTCTGCCTGCTCGGCAGCGCTCAGCGTCTACTTCTCGGCACTGACGGCCTACGGCATCTACGCCTATAACTTCAAATTCAAAAAGGCCGCCTTTGCCCTGATCCTGCTCATCATGACCATGCCCACACAGGTGTCCGCACTGGGCTTTCTGCAGTTGATCTCCAAGATGGGCTTGAAAAACAGCTTCATCCCGCTGATCGTTCCCAGCATTGCGGCACCCACCGTGTTCTTCTTCATGAAGCAGTATCTGGACGCCTCCCTTCCCATGGAGATCGTGGAGGCCGCCCGCATTGACGGTGCAGGCGAGTTCTATACCTTTAATAAGATCGTGCTGCCCATCATGAAGCCGGCTCTGGCTGTGCAGGCCATTTTCTCCTTCGTGGCCAGCTGGAACAACTACTTCATCCCGGCTCTGGTGTTGGACACTGCCGACAAAAAGACCCTGCCGATCCTGATCGCCCAGCTGCGCAGCGCGGACTTCCTGAAGTTCGATATGGGCAAGGTGTACATGATGGTGGCCATCGCCATTCTGCCGGTTATCGTCGTCTACCTGTTGCTGTCCAAGTTCATCGTCCGCGGCGTTGCTCTTGGTGGCGTTAAAGGCTAAAATTCCGACATCTCTGTTACAGCATAGCAAAGCCCCCGAGGGACACACCCTCGGGGGCTTTGTGCGTGGTAAAAAACTTAAATCAAAATCCCATCGCAATGGTCGATCTCGTGCTGAATGATCTGCGCCGTCCAGCCGGTAAAGGTCTTGATGCGCGGTTTGCCGTCCATGGTCTGATACTGCACCTTGATGCTCTGGTAGCGCTTTGTTTTCCGCACGCCTTCCAGCGAAAGACAGCCCTCCTCGGCTTCGTACTGGCCGGATTTTTTCAGGATGAGCGGATTGAACAGCACCAGATACCCGTCCTCAGCCTCCACTGCAATGATGCGCTTGAGCACGCCGATCATGTTGGCAGCCATGCCTACACAGCCATCGGCGTGGGCGGTCAGGGTCTCCAGTAAGTCCCGCGCAACAGGGGCATCCTCCGGGGTGGCAGGGGCGGACTTCTGCGCCAGAAACAGCGGGTCGTGCATGATGGGCTGGATCATAGTAAAATCTCCTTTATTTTTCAGTGCAGCTTAAAAAGATGCCTGCCAGCAGTCCGGCAGCAGCCGGGAGCACCCAGCCAAAGCCCAGTGCCGCCAGCGGCAAGGCGTTGGCAAGGGCAGAAAGTGTGCCAAGCGGCAGCGCGGCAGCGATGCTCTGCATGGCGGTGCAGCCGATGCACAGCGGGTAGACCCGGCGGCGCTGCTCCAGCCCGGGCACGAAGGAAAGCGTAATCAGCACAATGGCCACCGGGTATAACGCGTTGAGCACCGGGACGGACAGGCGCAGAATTTCTGCCAGCCCCAGATTTGCGATCAGCATACTGGCAGCGGCAAAAAAGGCGGCAAGAACAGGGTAGGGGATGTGGGGCAGCAGGGTGTGGAAATACTCTCCCACACAGGCAATCAGCCCTACACAGGTGTTGAAGCAGGCCAGCATAAAGATGGCGGCAAGGAGCACCAGCCCTGCTTTGCCGAACAGCCGCTCGGCCAGCACGGTCAGCACCTCGGCACCGGTGGCAAGGCCGGGTACGGCGGCACCGGTCAGTGCTCCGGCGTGTCCCAGCATGGCGTAGACCGCCAGCAGCAGCCCGCCCGCTATAAACCCGGCACGGATGGCACTGCGCTGCACGTCCTGCTCCCGGGCAACACCCTGCGCCCGGATGTTCATGGCAATGACCGCACCAAAGTTCAGCGCCGCAAGGGCGTCCATGGTCTGGTAGCCGTACAGGATGCCCTGCACGACCACGGCGGAACGATACGTCTCGGTGGGCGCAGCGTACTGCGCCGCCAGCGGGTGCAGCAGACAGCCGCCGAACAGGATCAGAATCAGAACCAGCAGGCAGGGGCAGAGCAGGCTGCCCAGCCAGCGGGTGAGCCTGTCCGGGCGCAGCGCCACCAGAAAGGCCACGCCGAAGAACAGCACGGAGTACCCCAGTTGAAGCCCGGCACTGCTGCCCAGTAGCGGGGTGAGCATAGCAAAGGAGGTGCTTGCGGTGCGCGGAATAGCCAGACACGGCCCGATGGACAGATAGATCAAAATCATGAACACCTGCGCGAACACCGGATGCACCCGCCCGGCCAGCTTATCCAGACCGTCTGCCCGCGCCACCGCGATGACTCCCGCGACCGCCAGTCCCACGGCGCTGATAGCAAGCCCCAGAAAGGCGGGCCAGAGGTTTGTGCCAGCCTTTGCGCCTAAATCGGGCGGGAAGATCAGGTTGCCTGCCCCGAAAAACATGGAAAACAACGTAAAACCGACGAGCAACAGCTTGCGGCCCTTGAGCGCTTGTGTCAATACCGTCCCCCTCTTTCCTGCGCCGGTGCCAAAGTTGCACCGCATAGTGTATCCAGTTTACACTGGATGCAAATTCATGTCAAGCATACGACGATTGAATAAAAGTATATACAGCGTGAGCCGACCCGCCGCAGGTGGTGCACAGGTCATTCCCCTTTGCGGGGCGGTATGGTATACTATACCTTATAATAGGCAGGGGAAGAGGACAGTTTATGAAGCAGAACAAGCAGTTTTTCCGCCGTCTGTTGGCGGTGGCGTTCTGGCTGGCGGTCTGGCAGACCGCAGCCATGGCCATCGGGCAGGAGGTGTTTTTGGTATCGCCGGTGCAGGCGCTGCGCACCTTGGTACAGCTGTTGCCAAGGGCAGATTTCTGGCAGCGGGTGGGCTTCAGTTCCGGGCGTATTCTGCTGGGCTTTGTGCTGGGCGCAGTGCTCAGTGTAGTGCTGGCGGTATGCGCCGCCCGGTGGAGCGCCGCCGATGCGCTGCTGGCTCCGGTGATGCAGCTGGTCAAGGCTACGCCGGTGGCAAGCTTTATCATTCTGGCACTGGTCTGGGTGCGGGGCAGCGCCCTTTCGGTGCTTATCAGCTTTCTGATGGTGCTGCCGGTGCTGTACGGCGCGGTACGCACCGGCATTGCCGGGGCAGACGTGCAGCTGCTGGAAATGGCAGCGGTGTTCCGTCTGCCTGCAGGCCGCCGCCTGCGGGCAATCTGGCTGCCTGCGGTGCTGCCGACCTTCCGGCAGGGGTGCAGCGTGGCGCTGGGCATCTGCTGGAAAAGCGGCGTGGCAGCCGAGGTCATCGGCCTGCCCAACGGCAGTATCGGCGATGCGCTGTACCGTGCCAAGATCACCCTTTCCACCGGGGAACTGTTTGCGTGGACCTTTGTCATCATTCTGCTGAGCGCAGGCTTTGAAAAGCTGTTCCTGTTTGCATTGGATAAGGCCGTGGGCGCAGTGCTGGGAGAGGAGGGGGCAAAATGCTGAAGTTTCAACACCTGACAAAACAGTTCGGCGCGGCACCGCTCTTTACTGACCTGTGCATGGAGGTGGACGCTCCCGTGGTGCTGTGGGCGCCCAGCGGCTGGGGCAAGACCACCCTACTGCGCATCCTGATGGGGCTGGAACGTCCCACCGCCGGCAGTGTGGAGGGTGTGGGCCGGGTGGCAGCGGTCTTTCAGGAGGACCGCCTTTGCCCTCAGCTGAACGCGGTGCAGAACGTCACCTTGGTGCTTCCGGGAGCGGAAAACCAGTACAAAGAGCAAATTGAATGTGATTTTCAACAGATTGGAATGGATACTGCGGCTTTGCAGCTGCCCGCCCGCAGGCTTTCCGGCGGGCAAAAGCGGCGGGTGGCGCTGCTGCGGGCGCTGTGGGCACCCAGCGACACCCTGCTATTGGACGAGCCCTTTACCGGCATGGACCCGGACACCTTGCAGCGGGCGGTAGCGCTGCTGCGGCAGCGCTGCGCGGGCAAGCCGGTGCTGCTGGCTACCCACGATGAAAGCGCTATCCGCGCCCTTGGTTGGCCGGTGGTGGAACTGGAAAAGATGGGACGTTCTTGAATGCCCTCCGCTTTGCTCTGGGTATGATTTAAGGAAATTTTGTTTTTCAAATATGGCGTTTGTTTTAAAATTACCTAAAAAGCAAGGACGTGCAGCCCGCGGGCTGCACGTCCTTGCTTATAGAACATTCTTTAACTGAACAGGCTTTTAGTGTTGTGAGAGTATACGGACAGTACTAAACCAACACAGATATACAGCATAAGCACCGAGCTGCCACCGGCGGAGTAGAAGGGCAGGGTGACGCCGATGACCGGCAGCACCCGCAGATTCATGCCCACGTTTACGGCGATCTGCGCCATCAGAGCACCGCCGATACCGGCGCAGATGTAGCTGCCCAGCAGATCCTCGCTGCGGGCACCGGTGGCAAAGGTCTTGATCACCAGCGCCAGCAGAACGCCCAGCACCACGCAGCAGCCCACAAAGCCCGCCACGTTGCCGATCCAGCTGAGGATGAAGTCATTGTGGGCGTTGGGCACGCTGTAATACCGGCCGGTGAATAGACCGTTGCCAAAGATGCCGCCGGAGCCCAGCGCGATCTCGCCGCGCTGCTGCTGGTAGATGATGTTCTTCCATACCGTCTCGCTGGGGGCCCAGCCGGTGGTGTTTTCCGGGTCCAGCACCGCCAGAATGCGGTACCACTGGTATCCTTTGCCGATCTTATCGCTGAAAAAGGCAAAGGCCACCGCCACGGCAGCGCCCGCCGCCGCAAAGGCTGCAAAGATATACTTCCAGCTCAGCCCCGCCGCAAACATCATGCAGCAGCCGATGATGCCGTAGATGATGGCGGTGCCGTCATCGCCCTGCACATGGATGATGGCAATGGGCACCAGCAGATGCAGCAGCAGCTTTGCCAGCTCCTTTGGCTCATTGATGCGGCTGCGCACGTTGTTCAGGTGCATGGCAAAGGTCAGGATAAAGCTGATCTTTGCCAGCTCTGTAGGCTGGAAGGTAAAGCCGCCCAGCTTGTACCAGGAGTAGTTGTCGGTATCGCCGGCGTTGTAGCCGATGGTCAGCGGGCCGATGGATACGTTGCGGATGACCAGCGTGGGCAGCACCAGACCCCACGTCAGCACAACGTGCACCGGCCACACCTTTACAAGGCTGCGGTAGTCCACGCAGGAGAGCAGCAGCGCGATCACGATGCCAATGACGGAAGCGCCCGCCTGCACCAGCGCCCGGCGGTAGTCGCCAATGCCGATGATGGTACCGGTCACCTCGTCGGTGGCAAAGCCGTTGCCCTGCTTAGCTGCCCACGAGGACAGCGCCAGCACCGCCATAACGCTGCTGAAAATGCACAGCAGCAGATAGATCTTATCGCTGCGCTTAAAATATTGTCGAATGCTATCCAAAGAAAGCACCGCCTTTCGTCAGAACAGTCTGCCGGGGTGTACCTGCGTACAGGCGATAAAAACCCAGCATATCGCTATTATACACAAATCCCCCTGCCAATGCAATGCGCCGGGTGTGACGGAATAGTAAAACATTGCCGGGGTGCTTGACAAAGCCCCGGTTGCATCCTACAATGAACCTGTGGGCGCAGCCTTGCGCACAACAGCCCCGGCAGTGTGCCGGGGGAGAGGAACGGAAAAGAAGAAATGGAACATACAGTTTATCGCCGCCTGCTCAGTGCAGTGTGTGCTATCGCACTGGCCTTTACGATAGTGTGCCCGGCAGTGGCCGCCGCACCGGAGGACACCACCAGCACCACCCAGACCCTGACTGCCTCTGAGGTGCGTCAGATGCAGCAGACGGATGCCGCCGTCACCGCCCTGACAGACAGCGCCGCCTACGCCGGAATGTCGGAGGAAGAGCGTCAGGTGGCTGCGCTGGCGCAGCTGGACGAACTGGCGGCGCAGGGGCTTATAAAAAAGGACAGCATCTATGTGGATGCGAAAAACGGCATGGTAAGCTTTACTTACAGCTGCGGCGCACTGGGCGGTATTCTGCTCACCGATACCGAGAGCGAGGCGGACGCCGCCCTGCCCGGGCCGGAGATGGAGGATGCGCCCGCCCTGCTCGCTGCCGAGAACGGCACCGTGGGCAATGCGGTCATCTACTATGCCTTTGATAATGGAGTCAACAGTAACCGCTACCCCTACTATTCTTATATGAAGGACTACTGGAACGGCTACGGGCTGGACACCCATCTGGACATGATGGTGACTGTCTCCGACCTGAAGCGGATGGCAGACTACGACCTTGCCATCCTAAGTGCCCACGGCGCGTACTATACCTATGAGTACGGCTGGCTGTGGAAAAAGCAGGCCACCGCGCCCATCATCCTGCTGCTGGAAAAATCCGATTTCTGGAACGACCTGCGCTACGGCATGGAGCTGCTCAGCCACCGGGTCATCAAGGTGAACGGCTGCTACGCCGTCACCGGAGGCTTTTTCAGCAACGCCTACCGGGGCGGGAAGCTGAACGGCACCATCGTGCTCTCGGAGACCTGCGAGTTCTACGGACGCAGCGGCCATGTGGACACTGCCCTTTCGGACGGGCTGCTCTCCGGCGGGGCAAAGGCTGTGGCGGGCTTTGTGAATAACGTATACAGTGTGTACTCCCGCAGTATGCTGTGGGCGACCGTGAACCGCCTGATCGAGGGCGAGACCTTGCAGCAGGCCATTGATTACGGCCTTGAGGTCTACGGTGAAAACGACATCGTGTGGTATCTCAACCAGAACACCGGGCGGCATCCGCACCCGGCGGCGTCCTACCCCATCATTCAGGGCGATGCCGCTGCCCGGCTCACCGCGCCCGGCACGCTGACGAACGGCGCAGCGGCGCAGCAGACCCCTGCCGCCGCCTGACCATTGCACTTTTGCACGTTTTATATTATACTTAGGGATGGCAGAGTGTCTGCCATCCCTTTTTTGAAACGATGAGGTAACCTTCATGTCAGAATATATCACCCATTCCCGCGCCGAGACGGTGGCGCTGGGCAAGCGGATGGCCGCTGTGCTGGCTCCCGGGGCGCTGATCGCCTTTACCGGCGGTCTGGGCGCGGGCAAGACCGCCTTTACCGAGGGGCTTGCCGAGGGTCTGGGCTGCACCGACCCGGTGTCCAGCCCTACCTTTGCTATCGTGAATTACTACCGGGGCCCGCGCCCGCTGGCGCACTTTGACCTGTACCGCATTTCTACCGAGAACGATCTGTGCGCGGCAGGCTTCTACGATTATCTGGATCAGGGCGCTGTGGTGGCGGCAGAGTGGAGCGAAAACTTTGCCGACCTGCTGGCGCTGGAAAACCCCATCCGGGTGAACATCGAACGTCTGGACGATACCACCCGCAAGATCACCATTGAGGGGGTGACGGTATGAATATTCTGGCCGTGGATACGGCGGGCAAGACCGCCGGTGTGGCTCTGCTGCAGGACGACCGCCTGCTGTACGAGGTATATCTGGACGGCGGCATGACCCACAGCGAAACGCTGATGCCCATGGTCGACACCTGCTTAAAGCTGTGCGGGCTGACCTGCGCGGACATCGACCTGTACGCCGTCAACGCAGGCCCGGGCAGCTTTACCGGCCTGCGCATCGGGCTGGCCGCCGTCAAGGGGTTGGCCTTCCCGCGCGAGACGTTGTGCGCCCCGGTGTCTACCTTGGAAGCGCTGGCTGCTGCCCACACCGGCGAGGGCACGGTGCTCTGTGCACTGGACGCCCGCCGCGCACAGGTATACAGTGCAGCGTTTGACCTTGCCACCCACACCCGCCTGCTGGACGACGATGCCCGGGCGGTGACAGATCTGGCGGATTTTGTAGAAAATTGCAAAAAGCCTCTGTTTTTTGTTGGTGATGGTGCGGGTCTGTGCTATAATAAATATAGCAATGTGCCGGGCGTGCTGCAAACGCCCCCGGCGCTGCGGGGCGGCCGTGCCGCTGCCGTAGCACTGGTGGCAAAGCAGATGGCCGCAGCCGGGCAGGCTGTGCTGCCGGAGGCGCTGCTGCCGGACTACCACCGTCTCAGTCAGGCGGAGCGGGAGCGGGCGGAGCGTCTGGCTGCCGAAGCCGCAGTAAACAAACAATAAAAGAGGAACTGTGACCACTCACAGGGAAAGGACGTTTTTCCATGGCAAAACCCATCGCACTTGCCGCCGACCACGGCGGATTTGAACTGAAAGAGGCTGTCAAGGCACATCTGGAGGAGCTTGGTCTGGAGTATATCGACTTTGGCACCCACAGCACCGACAGCGTGGACTACCCCGATATGGCTGTGCCCGCCTGTGACGCAGTGGTGAGCGGCCAGTGCGAGAAGGCACTGCTGTTCTGCGGCACCGGTGTGGGCATCAGCATGGCAGCCAACAAGATCAAGGGCATCCGCGCCTGCTGCTGCTCCGACAGCTTCAGCTGCGAGTATACCCGCCGCCACAACGATGCCAACGCCCTGTGCATGGGCGGCCGCGTAGTGGGCGCAGGCCTTGCCTGCCAGCTGGTGGATATCTTCCTGAACACTGAGTTTGAGGGCGGCCGTCATCAGCGCCGCATCGACAAGCTGACCGCACTGGAAAACCGCTGATTGAAATTTTTGTAATTTCACAGAGAAGCCTGCACTGCAAGCTTCTCTGTGAAAAAAAGCTATTTGTGCGCCCATCGGGCGGGCAAGGCCACAGATCAGTACCCGATAGAATGTTCTATATAAATTAAGGAGCGTGTTTTTATGACCCCGATGATCGTTGAACATCCGCTGCTGCAGCACAAGATCAGCCTGCTGCGCAACAAACAGACCGGCACCAAGGAGTTCCGTGACCTCGTTGGCGAGGTCGCAACTCTGCTGTGCTACGAGGCTACCCGCGATCTGCCGCTGGAAGAGGTGGAGATCGAAACTCCCATCACCATGGCAAAGACCAAGGTGCTGGCAGGCCGCAAGCTGGCTCTGGTGCCCATCCTGCGCGCAGGCATGGGTATGCTGGACGGTATGCTGACCCTGCTGCCCGCTGCCAAGGTCGGCTTCATCGGCCTGTACCGTGACGAAAAGACTCTGCAGCCTGTGGAGTACTTCTGCAAGCTGCCGCAGGATATCGCCGAGCGCGACGTTCTGGTACTGGATCCCATGCTGGCTACCGGCGGCAGCGCCATCGACGCCATCACTCAGATCAAGAAGCACGGCGCAAAGCGCATCAAGTTCATCGGTCTGCTGGGCGCACCGGAGGGCATCAAGGCTCTGCACGAGGCACACCCCGATGTGGACATCTATCTGGGCGCACAGGACGACCGCCTGAACGAGAATGGCTACATCGTGCCCGGTCTGGGCGATGCAGGCGACCGTATCTACGGCACCAAGTAAAAACAACATAAAGCTTTTCGCCGCCGCCTCCCGCCCGGAGACGGCGGTTTTTGCGTCTGTGGAAGAGACGGACGATTTGGAATGCGCGTTACGCTTTATACCCACCCTCAGTCTCGCTACGCTCGACAGCTCCCCCAAGGGGACGCCTTTGGGCTGTGCCTAAAACTTTGCCGCCGCTGCCAAAAGCCGTCCCCTTGGGGAAGGTGGCTGCGAACGTAGTGAGCAGACGGAAGGGGTGACCCCGCAGTGCGCTAGTTTCCGTAGGAAACGAGCGCTGCATCTGCCGTTTTCCTCCACGACCCCTCCCGTGAAAAGAGGAACTCGGAGCGCCCGCAGGCGCTCCGAGTTCCTGAATAAAACGATAATTCCTTGATTTATGGCCAGAGCAAAGCGGAGGCCATTAAAATCGTCCGGCGTTATACTTCGCTGCTGCGCAGAAAACGCACCAGCATGGGCAGCTCGTACAGCAGCATCAGCAGCCAGCCCACGGCGTAGCTGAAGGGCAAGGCTTCAATGTCCATTTTCAGCACCAGCACAAACAGGGCGGCGGCAGCCACACGACCGCCCATGTTCAGCATACTGCTGTTCAGGGTGACCTTCAAGTCGCCCATGCCCCGGAAAAAGCCCTGGATGCCGTTGGTGGCGGCGGGCAGCATGTAAAACAGAGCGCTGGTGCGCAAAAACCGCACACCCAAGTCCACCACGGCGGGGTCGGTGGCAAACAGCCGGATGATGGGCTGGGCGAACAGCAGACAGATGGCCGTAAGCAGAATGCCATAGGCAAATTCGATGCGCATACCGCAGTGGTAGCCCTGCCGCACCCGGTCGGCCTTGCCCGCGCCGCGGTTCTGCGCCATCAGGGTGGTCATGGCGTGGCCGATGTTCTGCTGCGGGGTGTAGGCAAAGTCGTCGATGCGGGAGGCGGCGGTAAAGGCCGCCATGGCGTTGACGCCCATGGTGTTTACGATGGCCTGCACCGCAATTTTGCCCAGCTGCACTGTGGCCTGTTGCATGGCGCTGGCCCAGCCGTAGCTCACGGTCTTGCGCAGCAGCTTGCCGTCATACACCAGCCAACGCCTGCCCAGTTGCAGGACAGGCACTTTGTAACGGATGTACACCACGCACAGCAGGCAGCAGGCAGCCTCGCTGAGCACGGTGGAAAGGGCGCAGCCCTCGCTGCCCCAGCCCAGTGCCTCCACAAAAAACAGGTCGCCGCCAATGTTCAGCACCGCACTGATCATCAAAAAATACAGTGCACTCTTGCTGTCGCCCAGCGCACGCATGGTGGCGGCAAGAAAATTATAGAAGAAGGTGAAGATCAGCCCCGCAAACACGATACGCAGGTAGTTCACCGCAATGGGCAGAATAGCCGCAGGCACCTGCAGCAGCCGCAGCAGCGGGTCTGCCAGCAGCACGCACAGGGCAGAGAAGGTCAAAGAGAACACCGTGCCCGCAATGGCAGTGGTGGATACCTGCCGCTCCACCAGCTTGGTGTCCCCCGCGCCAAAGGCGGTGCTGACCAGAATGCCCGCGCCCAGACACATCCCGTTGATGAACAGGATGGCAAGGGTCATCAGGGGGTTCGAGGTGCCCACGGCAGCCAGTGCATCTTCGCCCACAAACTTGCCCACGATGATGCTGTCGGCGGCGTTGTAGGTAAGCTGGAACAGGTTGCCCAGCACCAGCGGAATGGTAAATTTGATCAGCAACGGCGTAATAGCACCGCTGGTCATGTCCTTGGTCATGAAAAACGTCCTCTTTCCTATTGATAGAAGCAGCCGCTTACACGATGCTGGTGCGTCCGCTGAAAATGGCCAGCGCCGCGCGGCTATTGCAGTTGGCCAGCAGCTGAGCAGCAGCGTGCAGGGCAGCACCAGCGCTGACCGAAGCGGGGATGGCATCGGTGCGCAGCACCTGCTGGGCAGCCCGCTGGGCGTCCCGGCTGGCCACGGCAGAAACGTTATCCACCACATAGCTGTTGTAATTTTCCGGCACGATGCCGTAGCCGATATCCGGGATGCCGTGGGGGCCGGTAAGCCCGCCGCCCAGCACCTGATTTTCATACGGCTCCACCGCCACGATGCGCACATCGTTCGTCCATGCCTTGATGGTCTCGCCCACGCCGGTCACTGTGCCGGCGCTGCCCACCCCGATGGTAATGGCGTCCACAAGACTCTGGTTCTGCCGGGCAATGCTTTGCACGATGGCAGGGCCGGTGACCCGGCGGTGATACTCTGGGTTGTCATCGTTGGCGAGCCAGTTCATATAGTACCAGCCGTTCGCGGCGGCGGTCTGCGCCGCCAGCGCCCGTGCTCCGGCCAGACCGCTGCGGGCAGGGCTGTGCCGGATCTGTGCACCCAGCCGCAGCAGGTACTCCTGCCGCAGGGCAGGGGCATCCTCCGGCATCACCAGCACGATGGGGTGCCCGGCGGTCAGGCTGGCCAGCGTAAGGGCGGTGGCAAAGGGGCCGGAGGCTGCTTCAATGATGGGCTGCCCCGGGGCAAGCTGCTTTTTTTCAATGGCAAGGGCCAGCATCCCCTCGGCAAGGCCGTCCCGAGCGGTGCCGGTGGGGCCGTTAAAATCCAGATACGCGTACAGATGCCCCTTCAGCCCGCAGGCGGCGGCATAGCCCCGCAGCTCCACAATGGGGCAGGCAGTGGTAAGGGTCTGGTAAAAATTGGGATAGATCGGCACGGAAGAACTCCTTTCAAGAGGATGCGCCCGGTCAGACCGTGTTCGGGAAACTTTGGCAAAAGAGCAGCGCCTGTCCTTTTGCAGCAAAAAAAGCTCGCCCTTCGGGAGAGCTGCCGAACGCAGTGAGGCTGAGAGGGTTTATTGGGATACAACACTATTATCCTAACGCAAAGCCCCCGGCTGCGTCAAGATGCCTTTTGGCAAAAACAGCGAATTTTGGGCAGATATTTCAGAAAAAACTCCAGAATCCCCTTGACAAGGGGCAGGGGTTCTGGTATACTCCATCCGTAAAGCAAAAAAACTTTACAACACAGCAAGCACAGACAGCAGAGCACCGGGGGTCAACAGCAATGGCAAAAGATCTGGAAATGGGGTATCTGCTGGATTTTTATGGCGAGGTGCTTACCCAGAAGCAGCGCGAGATGCTGCGCCAGTATTACAACGATGATTTTTCGCTGAGCGAGATCGGCGAAAACTTCGGCATCACCCGGCAGGGCGCACGGGACGCCATCAAGCACGGCGAGACCACCCTGAAGGAACTGGAAGAAAAGGTAGGCTTTGCGGCCCGCTACCGGCGGGTGCAGCAGAAGCTGGAGCAGCTGGAACAGCTGGTCATCGACACCTGTTTCGAGTGCACCGGCCCCCGCGCTAATATCACCACCACGGAATATGTGGAAACGCTGACAAAAATGCTGGAGATCATCCGCTCGATGGATGAAGCAAACGAAAGCTGATCGAATTTTGAAAGGAGCACCGCACAATGGCATTTGAATCCCTGACCGACCGCCTTGCCGGTGTATTCAAAAAGCTGCGCGGTCACGGTAAGCTGACCGAGGCAGATATCAAGGCCGCCATGCGCGAGGTGCGGATGGCTTTGCTGGAAGCCGATGTCAACTACAAGGTTGCCAAGGACTTCTGCGCAAAGGTGTCCGAGCGCGCCATGGGTCAGGAGGTCATGGAAAGCCTGACCCCCGCCCAGCAGGTGGTCAAGATCGTCAATGAGGAGCTGGTAGCCCTCATGGGCGGCAGCGAAGCCGCCCGTCTGAACATCAAGAACAAGGGCCAGACGGTCATCATGCTCTGCGGTTTACAGGGCAACGGTAAAACCACCCACGCGGCAAAACTTGCCAAGTTCTATATCAAGCAGGGCCGCCGCCCCATGCTGGTGGCCTGCGATATCTACCGCCCTGCGGCGATCGACCAGCTGCAGGTGGTGGGCAAGCAGGCCGGTGCACCGGTGTTCACCCTGCCCGGCGCAAAGCCGCCGGAGATCGCCCGTAAGGCACTGGCACATGCCAAGGACTACGGCAACGACATCGTGATTCTGGATACCGCAGGCCGCTTGCAGATTGACGAAGTGCTGATGCAGGAGCTGGTGGATATCAAGGCCGCCGTTCCCGTGGACGAGACGTTGCTGGTGGTGGACGCCATGGCCGGTCAGGATGCCGTCAACGTGGCTAAGACCTTCAACGAGACGGTGGGCGTGGATGGCATCATCCTTACCAAGACCGACGGCGATACCCGCGGCGGTGCAGCACTTTCCGTGCTGGCTGTTACCGGCAAGCCCATCAAGTTCCAGGGCACCGGCGAAAAGCTGGATGATCTGGATGTGTTCCACCCGGACCGCATGGCAAGCCGCATCCTTGGCATGGGCGATGTGCTCAGCCTGATCGAGCGCGCACAGGATGCCGCCGACGAAAAGGCCGCCGAGGAGACCGCCAAGCGGCTGATGGAAAACAAGTTCGATATGAACGATATGCTGGAGCAGTTCGCCCAGATCCGCAAGATGGGCGGCGCAGGCGCTATGCTGAGTATGCTGCCCGGTGCTTCCGGCATCGATGCCAGCCAGATCGACGATAAAGCCTTTGACCGCATCGAGGCCATGATCTATTCCATGACCAAAGAGGAGCGGGAAAAGCCCTCCATCATCAACCCCAAGCGCAAGCGCCGCATTGCCGCAGGCAGCGGTACCCGCGTGGAGGATGTGAACAAGCTGCTCAAGCAGTACGAGATGATGCAGAAGATGATGAAGCAGTTCAAGAAGAGCCCCAAGGGCTTTGCCCGCCGTCTGGGCGGCATGATGGGCAACCCCAACGCCTTCCGCGGACTGAAATAACAACGGTATACAACCCCGGCGGGGTTTGTAACATATATCAAAAACAACAATTTTTGGAGGATATCTATTATGGCAGTTAAGATTCGTCTGCGCCGCGTTGGCGCCAAGAAGGCTCCCTTCTATCGTGTTGTCGTTGCTGACAGCCGCTTCCCCCGCGATGGCCGCTTCATCGAGGAGATCGGCACTTACGATCCCAACAAGGAGCCCTCTGAGGTGAAGATCGATGCCGAGAAGGCAAAGCAGTGGATCGCTAACGGCGCTCAGCCCACTGATACCGTTCGTGTCCTGCTGAAGAAGTCCAACGTTCTGTAAGTAGGGGAGGGCTGACTCATGCAGGAGCTGTTGCTGGCAGTTGCCCGCGGTCTCGTGGAGGACAAGGACGCCGTTAAGGTCACGGTGGACGAGCCCCGCGAGGACGGTACCATCGTCTACCACCTGAGCGTGGCAGAGGGAGATATGGGCCGTGTCATCGGCAAGCAGGGCCGGATCGCAAAAGCCATTCGTGTGGTGATGCGCGCGGCTGCTGTGCGGGTCGATGAAAAGGTCCTTGTTGAGATCGACTGAGCACCCTACTGGCCCTTTGCCCTTGCGGCAAGGGGCCTTTTTGGTTATAGAAAACCCTCTCAGGCGCTTCGCGCCAGATTCCCCTTTTTGTCACCTGCGGTGACATCTTCCCCCGGAGCGGGGGAAGTCTTTCCTCGAAAGGGGGAGCTTGGCGCAGACTGTACACAGGAGCATTCTGAACAAACAAGCAATACACCACCTCTTCGTCAAAAAGCTCCCCCCTCGGGGGAGCTGGCAATGCCGCAGGCATTGACTGAGAGGGTTCTTACAGGAGAAAACGATGCAGCAATATCTGGAAGCCGGAAAAGTTGTTACCACCCACGGTGTGCGCGGGGAAATGAAGCTGGAGCTTTGGTGCGACGGGGTGGATTTTTTGAAAAAAGTGGGCCGCCTGTACCCTTCGGCGCAGGGCGGCAAGGCGTATAAGATCCTTTCCATCCGTCCGCAGGGGCAGATGGCGCTGCTCCAGCTGGAGGGGGTCAGCGATATGGACGCCGCCCGGGCGCTGCGCGGGCAGGTGTTCTACTTTGATCGCAACGATGCCACCCTGCCCGTAGGCCGGTGGTATGTGGCGGACCTCATCGGCTGCGAAGTGCGGGATGCCGACACCGGCAAGGTGTACGGCGTGGTGACCAGCGTGGACCACCCGGGTGCGCAGGATATCTACACCGTCAAGGCACCCGGCGGCAAGGAGTATATGTTCCCCGGGGTGGACGCTTTTTTGAAAGAGCGCAACCCGCCGGAGGGGTATATCCTTGTCACCCCCATCCCCGGCCTGCTGGATGATGATTTTGACAGCGAGCGGGAGGAGGAGTAAGCCATGGGAATGCGTGTGGATATCGTGACCCTGTTCCCGGAGATGTGCCAGCAGGTGCTGGATGCCAGCATCATCGGCCGGGCGGCAAAGCGGGGCTATATTGAGACCCACTGCCACCAGATCCGGGACTACACCCTGAACAAGCAGAAGCAGACCGACGATTACCCTTACGGCGGCGGCTGCGGCATGGTGCTGTACGCCCAGCCCATCGCGGACTGCCTGCGCGCAGTGCAGCGCGAGGTGGCCCAGCAGGGACGCCCCGCCCCGCATATCGTGTTCCTGACGGCGGGCGGGCAGCGCTACACCGAGGAGCACGCAAAGCGCTTAGCACAGTACGACAACCTGACGCTGGTCTGCGGCCACTACGAGGGCATTGACGAGCGTGTCATCGAAGCTTTTGCGGACGAGGAGATCTCCATCGGTGATTATATCCTGACCGGCGGCGAGCTGGCCAGCCTTGTGGTGGCAGACAGCGTGCTGCGCCTGAAGCCCGGCGTATTGGCCGAGCAGAAGGGCTACGAGGAGGAAAGCTACTGGGACGGCCTGCTGGAATACCCCCAGTACACCCGCCCCGAGGTGTGGGAAGGCCGTGCTGTGCCCGAGGTGCTGCTGGGCGGCGACCATGCAAAAATTGATGCGTGGCGCGGCGAGCAGAGCCGCACCCGCACCCGTCTGCGCCGCCCGGAGCTGTACGAGCAGTGGTGTACGAGCCACCCCATTGCCGAAGTACCCAAGTGGAAGCGGGGCGAGAATGTCCGGCTGGTAAAGACAGCCGAGCAGTTTGCCGCCGCCGCAAAGCTGTTTGCCGAGGGACGGCAGGCTGTCTGCGCCGACAACTGGACGCCGGAATACTGCCGCGCTCTGACCGAGCCGCAGTTTTTGCTGCAATTACAGCAGGAAAAGGCGGCGGGCTGGGTGTGCTACCTGCACACCACCAAGGATGTGCCGGACGGCATGGTATGTGTCAGCCATAAGGCGGGGCATATCGAGCACCTGTTCGTCACGGAAAAAGCCCGGGGCAACGGCATCGGCGCAAAGCTGCTGGATTTTGCCCGCAAAAAGCTGCCGGAGCACGCACACCCGGTGCTGAGTGTGCTGAATACCAACACCCGTGCCATTGCGCTGTATACCCGCATGGGCTGGCAGCTGGACGGCAGCACCAGTCTGGAATTTGACCCGAAGCAATACCCCACCGTGACGCGTAAATGCGCACTGGTGCAGATGCGCTACGCAGGCCCTGCACAGGAGTGAGCCGGCACCGGAAATGTCGGTGAAAATACACAAAATTCAGAGGAAAACTCCCCGGTAGTCTAAAAGTTGTTGAAAACTTTTGTATTACCCCTCTAACCTTTGGGGTATAATTTTATTGTCTTTGTACAAAACCTGAAAAATGCTCCCTAATTCATTGGGAAAACCGCCAAAAATGCAAAAGGGGTCTGTACAAGTGTTTCGACTTGCGCTAAAATGAGTGTAACACAACAGGCACACCATGCTTTTGTACACCAAAACGATATTAGATAGGAGCGCTTTACTATGTACGTAAAAGAAGTTACCGTTGAAAATCAGGTTGGTCTGCACGCTCGTCCGGCTACCTTCTTTATCCAGAAGGCAAACGAGTTCAAGTCTTCCATCTGGGTCGAAAAGGAAGAACGCCGCGTGAACGCAAAGAGCCTGCTGGGCGTTCTGTCTCTGGGTATCGTTGGCGGCACCACCATCCGCATCATCGCTGACGGCGCTGATGAGCAGGCTGCCGTGGACGGCCTGATCAAGCTGGTGGAGTCCGGCTTTGCAGAGTAAGTCTGTATCACAAGCAACAGAAAGCGGCGGGGGCTCCCTGCCGCTTTTTTGATAAGCTTTTTTCCGGGTAGAAGGAGGGCTTTTTATGAGCGAGAAAAACAAACAGCGAATGGAAAAGTTCGTGGCACTGTGTGATTCCGGGAAGCCGTGGTATGTGTTCCTTGTTCTGTTCAGCCTGCTGCTGGCGGCAAATGCCCTGCTGGAGCTGCTTACCGAGCAGCGGGTCAAGAGCTGGGTATGGCTGCTCAATGTGGCGGGCATCGTGGGCTGCGTGGCCGATCTCTTCCACTGCAAAAACCTCCGGGCTGCCAAGGCTGAGGACGAAAACGCATGACCAAGGCCGAGCTCTATCAAAAAGCCTGTATGCTGCCGCTGCTGCCCGGGGTGTATATCATCCGGGACAAAAGCGACACCATCATCTATATCGGCAAGGCCAAGCGCCTGCGCATCCGGGTAAGCCAGTATTTCCGCGAGGGCGTGCCCCACGACAACAAGGTCAGCCAGATGATCGCCCATGCCTACGCCTTTGACGTTATCGTCTGTCAGAGCGAGTTCGAGGCGCTGGTGCTGGAAGCCAGCCAGATCAAGGCACATACGCCCAAGTACAACATTCTGCTCAAGGATGACAAGGGTTACAGCTATATCCGCGTCACCCGGGAGGACTGGCCGCGCCTTTCCTTCACCCTGCAAAAGGAGGAGGACGGGGCGGAGTATATCGGCCCTTACACCTCCAGCTTTGCAGCGCGGCAGATGGCAGAAACGGCCATGGATGCTTTTCTGCTGCCGCGCTGCTCCAAGCGCTTCCCGCAGGAGATCGGCAAAGGCCGCCCCTGCCTGAACGCCCATATCGGCAAGTGCATGGCGGTGTGCAGCGGAAAGATCAGCTGCGAGACCTATAATCAGGCGGTCAAAAACGCGGTGCACCTCATCCGCTACGGCAAAAAGGATATCCTGAAAACCCTCAATGAGCGGATGCAGGAAGCCTCCGACCGGCTGGAATTTGAGACCGCCGCTCTTCTGCGGGATCAGATCAACGCCATCACCAAGCTGACGGCAGGGCAGAAGGTGGTGGTAGACCCGGACGTGGAGATGGACGTGGTGGCGCTTGCCGGTACGCCGGACAGCGTGTGCGCGGCGGTGCTGCGCTTCCGGGAGGGACGGCTGACCGATAAGCGGGAGTTTTTGTTCCACGATACCTCGGATATCGACGCGGTGCGGGAGGAATTTCTGCCCCGGTACTATCTGGACGATGAACAAATTCCCAAGATCATCGCGGTGGACGCACTGCCGCCGGACATGGACGCCTTGCAGCAGGCGCTGAACCAGAAACGGGGCAGCGAGGTGCAGCTGTATGTGCCGCAGCGGGGCGATAAAGCGCATCTGGTGGAGATGGCGCACACCAACGCGGTGGAGCGTCTGGCGCGGGAGAGCGGCCGCTACGCCCGGGAGGAAAAGCTGCTGGACGAGCTGGCACAGGTGCTGGGGCTTTCAAAGCCGCCCCGCGCCATCGAGAGCTACGATATCTCCAACTGGGGCGATGGCAGCAGCGTCTGCGGCATGGTCACCTTCAAGGACGGCAAGCCCTTCAAGGCGGGCTACCGCAAGTTCAAAATGAAGACCGTGGCGGGCACGGACGACTACGCCTCGCTGGCAGAGACCGTTTCCCGCCGGGCGGCAGAGTACGAAAAATACGCTGCACAGGCTGAAAACGGTCAGCCCGGCGGCAACTGGTTCGGGCAGAAGCCGGATCTTTTGCTGATGGATGGCGGCAGGGGACAGGTGAGCGCCGCAAAGGAAGCGCTTGCCGGTACGGCACTGGCAGATGTGCCGCTGTACGGCATGGTAAAGGATGACCACCACCGCACCCGCGCCATCGTGGACAGCAACGGGCGGGAAATTGCCATCAACATGAACCGCGGCACCTTTACCTTCATCACCGCCATTCAGGACGAGACCCACCGCTTTGCCAACGCCTACCGCAAGCAGCAGATGAAGCAGAAAAGCTACTCCTCCACCCTGACCGAGGTGCCGGGCGTAGGCCCCAAAACAGCCAAAGCCCTGCTGGCGCAGTTCAAGAGCGTGGGCGCGGTGAAGGACGCCACCCCCGACCAGCTGGAGAACACCCCCGGCGTGGGCAAACAGCTGGCGCAGACCATCTACGAGTATTTTCATCAGGCATAAACACAAAAACGCCCCTCTTCTCTGGCGCAAAGCCATGGAAGAGGGGCGGTTTCTGTTATGCGGGGCGTTGTTCGTCAACGTTTAGATAAATCAGCCCTTTGGCGTAAAGATTCAGGATGCCGTTGGAACCGGAAGAGGTATAGCGTTTATCATATTCCTTATTGCCGATGCGTACAACGTTATCCGTGCGGGCATCGGTCGTGTAGTCGGCGGGGTCGCCATCCAGATGCAGACGGATGCAGCGGGTCGCGGCGATATTGGCGTATTCTGCAACGGAAAGGTGATCGATCGTGCATCCCCCAGCAGGAAGCTCGACCAGCAGGTCGCGGGTCACGGTCAGGTCTTCGGCACGCAGACCGCCATTGGTCAGCGCAACATTCAGCGTTTTCAGCTGCATGGGCGCAAGGCGGACATCGCCGGTCTTCAAGCTGATGATCAGCTGGGAGAGGGCGTCTGCCGGAATGGTGACGGTGAGCATGGCCTCCGGGGCATCCTCGGCTACCTGCCAGTTTTCCGGCATTTCAAAGGTCAGGGTAGTGCGGCCGTCCCCGCCGGTGGTGCGCAGAACGGGCGAATGCGGGAAGTTGTCGAACTGGAAGGTGGCGTATTTGTCCGAGGTGAGGGACGGGTCGGTGACAAAGGTCACAGAGCCGTAGTTCAGGCTGAGTTTCAGCTCCTGATCCAGCTTTTCCAGCGGAATCTGCAGGGTACTTTCCCCAAGGTCATCGGCAGAAATGGTGAGGGGGACGGTATCGGCCGGGACAGCGAGATAGGTGTTGCTGGCATCCTCCGGGACAGAGCTGCTGTCTGCTGCCGGGGACGCAGGCTCGACCGGCTGCACCGGGGTGGCTTTAGAGTGCTGGAAGAAAAAGCAGGCCAGCACCAGCACCGCCAGCCCGCCGCCTAGCACCATACGCCAGCGGGAACGCGGGGCAGGGGATGCCGGGGCGGCAGAGGCGCCTTGCGGGCTTTGCTCGTCCAGAATTTTGCGGGCGACCTCCTCGGGGCTGCCCAATTCCGCAATGGCGCGGGCTTCGTTCTCCGGCCCGGCGGCGTCCAGATAATCTTCGTAATAACTCAAAGCGTCCTTGCGCTCGGCCTCCGGCAAGGGGGCCAGAAGCTGCTCCAGCGCAGCAAGAAATGCAGTACGGGTCATAGATCATTCCACCTCTCTGAAAAATGTGTCAATGGAAGAACGGTAGCGGCTCCACTCCTGCGCGTAGGCGGCAAGCTGCGCCCGCCCGGCGGAGGTGATCTGATAATAGCGGCGGTTGCGGCCATTGAAGGGCGCATCGTAGACCGTGAGCAGCTGGTCTTTCTGCAGCCGGCGCAGCACCGGGTACAGGGTGGATTCGCTTAACTCCAGCGTGTGGGTGACCTGTTGGGTGATCTTGTAGCCGTAGGTACCTTCCGGCTCCTGCGCCACCACGGACAGCACAATGGCGTCCAGCAGCGCGGCACTGATGGGAAAACTCATGTGGGAACAGCCTCCTTTCGATATGGTGTATTTCTATAATATTATATATCATATAATATTACACAAGTCAATAGGGAATTTGCCCTCTCAGTCTCGCTGCGCTCGCCAGCTCCCCCGAAGGGAGGAGCTTTACCGCACGGACTGGCAGATAACAAAAAAGCTCCCCCTTTCGGGGGAGCTGGATGCGAACGAAGTGAGCAGACTGAGAGGGTCGAGCTTCTTAGTTTTCGGAAGAGATATCCTGTCCGAAATACTTCTCGCTCAGGGTCTTTAAGGTGCCGTCGGCGCGCAGCTCCTCGATGGCGGTGTTCAGCGCGTCCAGATAGGCGGTATTCTCGCTCTTGAGCACCGGGATGGCCACATGAGAGGCTTCGGCGGTCTGTGCCACCAGCTTGAAGTCTGCGTCCGGGTGGACGTTCAGGTAGTCGTAGAAGGAAACGTCTGCGTTCAGGGTGGCATCAATGCGGCCTGCGGTCAGCAGCTGGATGGTCTCCTCCAGCGTGTCGATGCCCTGCACGGTAGCGCCGTAACTCTCGGCCAGCTCCATGTAGGTGGAAGCCAGACTGTTGGCGGTGGTCTTGCCCTTCAGGTCCTCAAAGCTGTGGATGTCCTCGTTATCCTTGCGCACCGCCAGCGCAGTGTGAATGTAGCCGTAGGGGGTGGTGAAAGCGTAGGTCTTGGCACGCTCCTCGGTCACTTCCACGCCGTTGCACACCATGTCGTAGCGGCCTGCGTCCAGACCAGCAAACAGGCTGTCCCAGTCGCTCTCCACATACTCCGGCTCCACGCCCAGCTTTTCGGCAATGGCGCGGGAGACCTCCACGTCGTAGCCCACCAGCGTGTCGGAGGAATCGTGGTAGCTCCACGGCTGCCATGCACCCTCCAGCGCTACCACCAGCTTGCCGCTCTTCTGGATGCTGTCCAGCTTATTCAGCGGTGCGGAACTGGCAGTGCTGGCGGCGGTGTCCTTGGAGGAGCAGCCGGTCAGACTGAGCACCCCGGCTGCGGCCATAACGCCCATCAGAGAAATAAAGGTTCTGCGTTTCATAAGTGAAAATTCCTTTCTGTCGTGAAAAATGCAAAAAGAGAAGTGGTTTTATTCCGTGTGGGCGATCCTGCGCAGGAAGGCCCGGGTACGCTCCTCCTTGGGAGATGCAAAGAACTGCTGAGAGGGGGCCTGCTCCACCACCACACCGTTTTCCATAAACACGGTCTTGGAGGAAACGTTGCGGGCAAAGCCCATCTCGTGGGTGACCACCAGCATGGTCATGCCCTCCTCGGCCAGCTGCCGCATCACGCTGAGCACCTCGCCGGTCAGCTCCGGGTCAAGGGCGCTGGTGGGCTCGTCAAAGTAAATAATTTCCGGGTCGGCGGCAAGGGCACGGGCAATGGCCACCCGCTGCTGCTGCCCGCCGGAAAGCTGGCGGGGATAGTAGTCGGCGCGGTCGGCAAGGCCTACCTTGGTCAGCATCTTCATGCCGATTTCCTCCGCCTGCTCTTTGGGCAGTTTACGCGCCACAATCAGCCCCTCGGTCACGTTTTGCAGGGCGGTCTTGTTGCGGAACAGGTTGTAGTTCTGGAACACAAAGGCCGTCTTTTTGCGCAGCCGGGCAATGTCGGCGCGGCTGGCATGGGCAAGGTCGAAGCTTTCGCCGTCAAACACCAGCTGCCCGGCATCGGCAGTCTCCAGAAAGTTCAGGCAGCGCAGCAGGGTGGTCTTGCCGGAGCCGGACGGCCCAAGAATGGCCACCACATCGCCCTTTTCCACGGTCAGGTCTACGCCGCGCAGCACGGGCAGCTCGCTGGCGACCTTCCGCGCACCGGGGCGGTGGAAAAGGCCGGGCTTTGCGTAGGTGCGGAAGGTTTTTTGCACATTGCGGATCTCAAGCATAGCCATAGGTGCTCACCCTCCCTTTTTACTGGAAGCCGCGGGCGTTGAGCTGACGTTCCAGCAGCGCCTGCAGCTTGGTGATGACGGTACAGAACAGCAGATACACCACAGCCACCTCACAGTAGATGGGCAGGAAGATGTAGGTGCGGGCGGCTACCCGCTGCCCGGCCATGAACAGCTCTGCCACCGTGATATTGGACGCCAGCGAGGTGTCCTTGATCATACCGATAAGGGAGTTGGACAGCGCAGGCACGGCGGTGCGCAGCGCCTGCGGCAGCACGATGCGGCGCATGATCTGCCACCAGCTCATGCCCACGCAGTACCCGGCTTCCAGCTGCCCCTGCGGCACGCTTTCCAGCGCACCGCGCATGGTCTCGGCGCAGTAAGCACCCTCGTTGAAGGCAAAGGCAATGACTGCCGCCGGAAAGGCGTTCAGCATGATGCCCACGCTGGGCAGGCCGTAAAAGATGATGAACAGCTGCACCAGCAGCGGCGTGCCCCGGATGACCCAGATATAGAACCGGGCGATCTGCCGCAGCACCGGCACATTGGCGTACTGCACCAGCGCCACCGCCACCGCGATGATCATGGCAAAAAAGAAGGAGAGAAGGGTCAGCGGAATGGTCATGGTCAGGCCTGCCGTCAGGATGCGGGGCAGCGCCTCCACCAGCACGCTGACCGTGCGGTTGGTTAAAAGTGCTTCAAACATCGTTTTTTCCTCAAAGCTAAAAATGCACAAGCCGGCAAAGCTTTTGCCGACCAAAGCAGTATATACCTTAAAGTAGGGTCAAAGTCAAGAGACTGAATCACCAATCCCTACAAAACCTACCAGAATACTATAATAGCATGAAATGCCCCGCAGCGCAAACGGTTTGCACAAAACGTGTGATGTGACTGAAAAATTGCATGAACTTGTTAAATATTTGTGCAATGCGGCAGATGCTTGACGCTGTGGGCGCTTTCGTGTACAATGGTCATAGTAGTGCGCAGGCGCGGGGCAACGGCCCGGCGCGGCGCAAATCCACCGGCAGGGGCTTGCCCTTTGTCCGGTGCAGACACGGAGGATACGAACGTGAAAAAGTTTAGTATTGGTGTTCTGGGTGCAGGTACCTGGGGCATGGCTCTGGCACGGATGCTGACCGTCAGCGGCAACGATGTGCAGGTGTGGTCGGCCATTGAAGCCGAGGTGGATAACCTTTCCACCACCCGGGTGCACCCCAATCTGCCGGGGATGGTCATCCCGCAGGAGCTGCGTTTTACCAAAAGCATAGAGGAAGTGTGTACCGGCAAGGATGTGCTGCTGTTTGCAGTGCCGTCAGTGTTCGTGCGTGCCACGGCGGCCAAGGCGCGGCCCTATATCCGCTCCGGCCAGATCATCGTGGATGTGGCAAAGGGCATTGAGCCCGATACCTTATATACCATGACCGAGATCCTTGCCGATGAACTGAGCCATGAGAACGGCCCCCGTGCGGTGCGTCTGGTGGCGCTCAGCGGCCCCACCCACGCCGAGGAGGTGGCGCTGGATCTGCCCACCACCATCGTTTCGGCAAGCCCGGATCTGGAAGCTGCCGAGGTAGTGCAGGAGGTGTTCAGCAACACCTGTATGCGCGTGTACACCAACACTGATATCAAGGGCGTGGAACTGAGCGGCGCCATGAAGAACGTCATTGCGCTGGGCGTTGGTATCTCCACAGGCCTTGGCTACGGCGATAACGCCCGCGCCGCCCTGATCACCCGCGGCATTGCCGAGATCGCACGGCTGGGCGTGGCGATGGGCTGCAACGTCCAGACCTTTGCGGGTCTGGCCGGTATCGGCGACCTGATCGTCACCGCCACCAGTATGCACAGCCGCAACAACCGCGCCGGTATCCTGATCGGCAAGGGCGAAAGCCCGGAGCAGGCCGTGAAAGAGGTCGGCATGGTGGTAGAGGGCATCAACGCCCTGCCCGCCGCCATGGAGCTGGCCGAGAAGTACCATGTGGAAATGCCCATCGCCCAGACGGTGAACGCCATCGTCAAGGAGGGCATGAGCGCCAGCGACGCGCTGCGCAACCTGATGTCCCGCGACCGCAAGAGCGAGATGCCGCAGGGCTATGAGAGCGTGTGAACCTGAAATAATCGAAAAGAGGCTTCCGGAATGTCTGCGGGCATTCCGGAAGCCTCTTTTATTTGGTGGGAGGTGCAGTAAAATTATTAAAACTTTTTACAGAAAACAGACACAAAAGGGTAGAAGGTCGGCAAACTTTCTGCTATACTGAAAACGATAGAATTTTTGGTCAGTGCAGCCGGAACAGGGCGGCGGGCGCTGACACTGCAAGAAGGAGGAATGAGAGATGCCCTCTACCTACGCACACCGCCGTTTTGGCGCAAATGTGCTGGACCATCTGCCCGCGTCGCTGCGGGAAAAGCTGGAGGCGCACCGGGAACTGTACGATATCGGTCTGCACGGGCCGGATCTGCTGTTCTATTACCATGCGGAAAAGTCCACCCCGGTCGCCGCGCTGGGCAACGCCATGCACGACGAGCAGGGCAGAACGTTCTTTGACCGGGCACGGCGGGTGGTGCACGAGGAAGCCGATCGCGAGGCTGCGCTGGCCTACGCGCTGGGCTTTGTGTGCCATTTTGCACTGGACAGCACCTGCCACCCCTTTGTGGAGCAGTTTACCCGGGAGAGCGGTGTGACCCACTGCGAGATCGAGACCGAGTTCGACAATATGCTGCTGCGCCGGGACGGCTATGACCCGCTGACCTTCTTCACCGCCAGCCATATCCACCCCAGCGCGTCAAACGCCCGGGTCATTGCGCCGTTTTACAGGGATATTTCGGAGCAGACCGCGCTGGAAGCCCTGAAGGGGATGATCCTGGTGCATAAGGTGCTGCAGGCTTCGAACCCGGTCAAGCGCTGGGTGGTGCTGACCGGCATGAAGGTGCTGGGCAAGTACGATGGGATGCACGGCCTTGTGGCAAATCCGCAGCCGAACCCGCAGTGCACCGAGAGCAACCGCAAGCTGGATGCGCTGTATGCCAAGGCACTGCCGCTGGCAGAGCGGCTGATCTTGGAGTATGTGGCAAAGCTGGACACGGACGAGCCGCTGGACGCCGCCTACGACCACACCTTTGGGGAATTTTAAAATCTGCACCGCCCGGCGGTGCAAGGGGAAAAGGGAAATACGATGAAAACTGAAAAATTCAAGGTGACACCGCTGGAGCGGGCATGGATCCTATACGATGTGGGCAACTCGGCCTTTGTGCTGATGATCGCCACGCTGGTGCCCATTTTCTTCAATGCACTGGCCGAGGCCGGTGGGGTGAGCAAGGTGGACTATCTGGCCTACTGGGGCTATGCAAGCTCCATCGTTACGGTGATCACCGCCATTCTGGGCCCCATTCTGGGCACGCTGGCCGACACCAAGGGTTTTAAAAAGCCCATCTTCATGCTCTGCCTCTTTGTGGGCGTCGTCGGCTGCTGCGCCATGGGTCTGGCGGGCACATGGCTGGTCTTTCTGGTCATTTTTATCATTGCCAAGATCGGCTACTCCGGCAGTCTGGTGTTCTATGATTCCATGCTGGGCGATGTGACCACCCCGGAGCGGATGGACATGGTGTCCTCCCGCGGGTACGCATGGGGTTATATCGGCAGCTGCGTGCCCTTTGTGGCCTGTCTGGCGCTGGTGCTGGGCAGCAGTGCGGTGGGGCTTAGTCAGATGACCGCGTTGTCCATCGCGCTGGTCATTACCGCCGTATGGTGGCTGGTGGTCACCCTGCCGCTGCTGAAAAAATACCGCCAGATCAACTATGTGGAGGTGGAGCAGCACGCCATCCGTCAGAGCTTTGTGCGCATCGGGCAGACCTTGAAGCATCTGCCGCAGGACAAGCAGGTGTTCTGGTTCCTGCTGGCCTTCTTCTGCTACATCGACGGTGTGTATACCATCATTGATATGGCCACCGCCTACGGCACGGCGCTGGGGCTGGACACCACCGGCCTGCTGCTGGCGCTGCTGGTCACCCAGATCGTGGCCTTCCCCTCGGCGCTGATCTTCGGCCGTCTGAGCCAGAAATACGCGTCCAAGACCCTGATCCCGGTGTGCATTGCGGCCTATACCGGCATTGCCGTCTTTGCCTTCTTCCTGAAGAGCCAGTGGCAGTTCTGGGTGCTGGCCGTGGTGGTGGGGATGTTCCAGGGCGGTGTGCAGGCACTGAGCCGCAGCCACTTTGCCAAGATCATCCCGCAGGAAAAATCCGGCGAATACTTCGGTCTGTTCGACATCTGCGGCAAGGGTGCATCCTTCCTTGGCACCATGATCGTCAGTGTGGGCAGCCAGCTGACCGGCAGCGCCAACGTGGGTGTTGGCTCCATTGCCATCCTGTTTGTCATCGGCTTTGTGCTGTTCAGCATTTCCACCCGGACAGAAGAGACAAAGCAGGTCTGACCATTTTATGAAAAAAACGAAGCCCGGAGCGTCCGCAGACGTTCCGGGCTTCGTTTTTTGTTCAGAAGAGCCGCTGCACAAAATGCTGTCGGGCGGGGGCAGCGCAGGCAAAATTATCATGCAAAAAATACATCCTTGAAAAAAGTGGAATTAACCTATTGACAAACTAGGCAGAACGGGATATAATGCAAACATCCAATCCACCAGTCTTGTAGGGAAATGAAACAGAGGTTCCCCGGCGGGTGGTACATAGAGGGATGGAAAAGTTTTACCGGAAGGAGGGCACAAAGATGAAGCTGATCTGGAAAGAACTGCTGCACGCGAATTATCGCTGTGGGCGAATGCATACCAACCGGGCACCGGCATCGGATGTGTACTGTATGTTGCCCTCGGCTGTGCGAATGTGCACCCGAATGTGACAACAGCAGCTCCGGTAGACCACACTGCCCGGTGCGCCTTTGAAAACGCATCGGGATTTTTTGTACACAATAATAATACTTTTGGTATATTAATAGAGGTAAATAACAATGTCTGAATATAAATTTGAGACCCTGCAGCTTCATGTCGGTCAGGAGCAGGCCGACCCCGCCACCGATGCCCGTGCGGTGCCCATCTACCAGACCACGTCTTATGTGTTCCGCAACAGCCAGCACGCCGCCGACCGCTTCGGTCTGGCCGATGCAGGCAACATCTACGGCCGTCTGACCAACTCCACGCAGGATGTGTTCGAAAAGCGCATCGCAGCGCTGGAGGGCGGCGTGGCAGCACTGGCTACCGCTTCCGGTGCAGCCGCCATCACCTACACCATTCAGGCACTGGCGCAGGCCGGTGACCACATCGTGGCACAAAAGACCATCTACGGCGGCAGTTACAACCTGTTGGCGCACACTCTGACCCAGTTCGGCGTCAACACCACCTTCGTGGATGCCCACGACCTTGCACAGGTGGAGGCCGCGATCCAGCCCAACACCAAGGCTGTGTATCTGGAGACACTGGGCAACCCCAACAGCGATATCCCGGATATCGATGCCATTGCCGCCATCGCCCACAAGCACGGTCTGCCGCTGGTCATTGACAACACCTTTGGCACCCCGTACCTCATCCGTCCCATCGAGCACGGCGCAGACATCGTGGTGCACTCTGCTACCAAGTTCATCGGTGGCCACGGCACCACGCTGGGCGGCATCATCGTGGACAGCGGCAACTTCGACTGGAAGGCCAGCGGCCGTTACCCCAACATTGCCGCCCCGAACCCCAGCTACCACGGCGTCTCCTTTGCGGATGCCGCAGGCCCTGCCGCTTTTGTCACCTACATCCGCGCCATTTTGCTGCGTGATACCGGCGCTACCATCTCCCCCTTCAACGCCTTCCTGCTGCTGCAGGGCACCGAGACGCTGAGCCTGCGTATCGAGCGTCATGTGGAGAACACCAAAAAGGTGGTGGAGTTCCTTGCCAACCACCCACAGGTGGAAAAGGTGAACCACCCCTCGCTGCCGGATCACCCGGATCACGCCCTGTACCAGAAGTACTTCCCCAACGGCGGCGCATCTATCTTTACCTTTAACATCAAGGGTGGCCGCGAGGAGGCCTTTACCTTCATTGATAACCTGAAGATCTTCTCTCTGCTGGCCAACGTGGCGGACGTGAAGAGCCTTGTCATCCACCCGGCCTCCACCACCCACAGCCAGCTGACCGATGCCGAGCTGGCCGAGCAGCAGATCTACCAGAACACCATCCGCCTGTCCATCGGCACCGAGCACATTGATGATATCCTTGCCGATCTGGAAGCCGGCTTCGCAGCCGTCCGCGGTAAGTAAGCAGCGATTCTCTTTCCCGCAAAGGGAATGTGATCTTCCTTTTATTCCTGTCCTAGTCTCCATAAGTGTGCGACAAGACCCCCGGCTGCCCGCCGGGGGTCTTGTCATCATTAAAAAAAGTGGTTCAGAAACGCCTGTGGGCGTTTCTGAACCACAAATTATATTGCCGTTTTTCCGATTAGCGGCCGATCAGCAGGTCGCGGCGGCAGCGCAGACCCACAGAAAGGGTAGCATTGCTGCCCAGGTGCCGCAGGGTAACGCGGGTGCCGGACTTCTGCCCCTCGCACAGCAGCGAGAGGTTCAGGGTGGTGGTGTTCTTCTCGGTCACCAGCACCAGCGTTTTCACGCCGTTGGCCTGCAAAGTCTGCATATCCTCGATGGTGGTGCGGAAGGTAGCCACCTCGGCGGGGACGTCCAGCGTCAGCACGCCGTCCTTCTGGCGGGCGGTGTACAGCAGCTGCTTGCCCAGCAGACCTTTGACAGTGTAGCGCGCCTCGGTCTTGGCGGTGTCGGCCAGCTCATCGCCGGAGATCAGCATAATATTGCCCTGAATGGGGTTGCCCTCCGGGGCACCGTAACCGCCGTAGCTGGGGTCTTTTTCGCCCACGGCAACGTCACCGCTGTGCAGTGCGATGTCGCCCTGCACCATCTGCTCCTGCGGGGGCAGATAGCCCTCCACACAGGTGGAATCCACCTCGGCGGCAAATGCACCCACGCTCAGCATGGCAGCGGCACACACCGCCACAGCGGCACAGCTCAGGGTACGGACAAACTTTTTGTTCAGCATCTTCATAGGAAATACCTCCTGAAAACGGCAGCCGCAGGGACTGCCTTTGTTTTTTTGCATCATAATCGTTTTTTAAACCATGGTTCAGCTGCGGCGCATTCACAATGGAAAACCGCCGTATCTGCTCTATAAACGGATACGGCGGCCGGATTATTGCAAAAGATTCAAAAATTTTTATTTTCAGGGATTTTCTGGTTTGTTTTCGGTGTCATCGCGGTTAAGGATATCCATGAACTCCTCGCCGGTGATGGTCTCTTTCTGGTACAGGTACTGTGCCAGCTCGTCCAGTTTGGCGCGGTTCTCGGTCAGGATGCGGATGGCCTTTTCGTGCTGGGTCTTGACCAGCTCTACCACTTTCCGGTCGATCTCGCACTGGGTCTGGGCACTGCATGCCAGCGAGGTGTCGCCGCCCAGATACTGGTTGTTGACGGTTTCCAGCGCCACCATGTCGAATTCTTCGCTCATGCCGTAGCGGGTCAACATGGCACGGGCAAGCTTTGTGGCCTGCTCGATATCATTGGATGCGCCGGTGGTGATGGAGTTGAATGCCACCTCCTCGGCGGCGCGGCCGCCGGTCAGGGTAGCAATCTTGTTTTCCAGCTCGGCCTTGTTCATCAGGTAGTGGTTGCCCTCGTCCACCTGCATGGTATAGCCCAGTGCGCCGGAGGTGCGGGGGATGATGGTGATCTTCTGCACCGGGGCAGAGTTGGACTGCTTGGCTGCCACAAGGGCATGGCCGATCTCGTGGTAGGCTACGATGCACTTTTCGTGGTCGGTCAGGATGGAGTTCTTCTTCTGGTAGCCGGCAATGACCACCTCGATGCTCTCCTCAAGGTCGGCCTGCGTCACGCTCTTGCGCCCTGCCCGCACGGCACGCAGGGCGGCTTCGTTCACAATGTTGGCCAGCTCTGCGCCGGAGGCACCGGAGGCCATGCGTGCCACGGTGTTGAAGTCCACACCCGGGGCGATCTTCACCTTTTTGGCGTGTACCTTCAAAATTTCTTCGCGGCCCTTCAGGTCGGGCAGCTCCACGGGCACACGGCGGTCAAACCGGCCGGGACGGGTCAGGGCAGGATCGAGGGAATCCGGGCGGTTGGTAGCCGCCAGAATGATGACACCGGTGTTGCCCTCAAAGCCGTCCATCTCGGTAAGCAGCTGGTTCAGGGTCTGCTCGCGCTCGTCGTTGCCGCCCAGCTGGCCGCTGTTGCGCTTCTGGCCAATGGCGTCGATCTCATCAATGAACACGATGCAGGGTGCTTTTTCTTTGGCCTGCTTGAACAGGTCACGCACTTTGGAGGCACCCATGCCCACGAACATCTCCACGAACTCCGAGCCGGAGATGGAGAAGAAGGGCACGTTGGATTCACCTGCTACGGCCTTGGCCAGCATGGTTTTGCCGGTGCCCGGAGGGCCTACCAGCAGAATGCCCTTGGGCATGGAGGCACCGATCTCCTCATACTTCTTGGGGTCGTGTAGATAATTGACGATCTCCTGCAGGTTCTCCTTGGCTTCGTCCTCACCGGCCACATCCGCAAAGCGGATGCCGTGGGTGGACTGCACATACACCTTTGCGTTGGATTTGCCCGCGCCGCCGAACATCATGGAACCCGGGCCGCCGCCTGCCTTTTCCATCAGCTTTTTGTTCATCTGGTTGCCGATGAAGCTGAACAGCAGGATGGGCAGCACGAACCACAGCAGAAAACTGAGCACCGGCGAACCCTGCTCCACGATCTCGCTGGAGAACTGTGCGCCTGCGTCGTACAGGCGCTCGGTCAGGCCGGGGTCGTTCATCAGACCGGTCTTGTAGATCTGCTTGTTGTCCTTATCTGTAAAAATGATCTGGTTGGACTGGATATCCACCTTGCCGATGTTTTCCTGCTCGGTCATGCTCATAAAGGTGCCGTAGTCTACCTCCTGCACCTGACGCTCGGCCAGCCACGGCATGACCACAAGGTTGATGACCAGCAGCACCAGCAGCACGATGGCATAGTAGATAGCCAGCGGCTTTTTGGATGGCTTGACTTCTTTCATGGGATCTTCCTCCTTCTATATAAGGTGGGCTTCCACCCGTTTGCTGCGTCCAGTATACCACACCTTGCCGCCCGGCAACAGCGCAGTGAGGGCAACTTTGCAAAAACTTAGCAGTTTCTTAACAAAGAGGGCTAAAGCCGCTCAGTTACCATATTATAGGTGCGCAAAGGGCTTGCCGGATGAGGGGACAGGGGAACAACGACCTCAATTTTGCATGATTTACCCCATGGTATTATGAAATGCTTTCATCTTTATCCTGAATGAAACTTCTTGACACTTTCTGGCAGGCGTGCTAAAATTATCTCACTTTCAACAAAGTGCAAATGCGTTGATGGGGATAAAACGATCTTTCTTCTGCGTGCAGAGAGCCGCCGGGTGGTGCAAGGCGGGTGCAGAGGGCTTCGGATACTGGCCCCTGAGCGGCAGAACTGAACGGACGAGTAGGTTCTGACGGACGCCCACCGTTACAGGGGCAGCGATTCGCTGTTTTGGCCGATCGTGCAAAGTGGCTGTACCTGACCGTGCAGCAAGGAGAGTGGTACCACGGGTGCCCTGTAAAAGCAATTTACAGGCTCTCGTCTCTCAAGGTTTTCGCCTTGAAAGACGGGAGCCTTTTTGTATGCGGATACCCCTTCAGGCATCGCTGCGCGATGCCAGCTCCCCCAAGGGGGCGTCTTTAGGCAATACCGCAAACTTTACCGCATTCCGGAAAGCCGTCCCCTTGGGGAAGGTGGATGCGAGTGAAACGAGCAGACGGAAGGGGTGCATTTTTATGCACCACAACATCAGGAGGACAACAGGATGATGGACGCTACCAAGTACGCACCGGGGTACTACCCGGTACCCGCCGGTTATGACAGCTGGGTAAAAAAGGACCATATTGAAAAGGCTCCCGCATGGTGCAGCGTGGATCTGCGAGACGGCAATCAGGCGCTGATCGTGCCCATGAGCCTTGCAGAAAAGCTGGAGTTTTTCCAGATGTTGGTGAAGATCGGCTTCAAGGAGATCGAGGTGGGCTTCCCCGCCGCCAGCGAGACTGAGTACGAGTTCCTGCGCACTCTGATCGAAAAGGACATGATCCCCGCCGACGTTACCGTGCAGGTGCTGACCCAGTGCCGCGACCACATCATCCGCCGCACCTTCGAGGCGGTCAAGGGCGCACCCCGGGCGGTGATCCACTTCTACAACTCCACCTCCGTGGCGCAGCGGGAGCAGGTGTTCCACAAGTCCAAGGAAGAGATCAAGCAGATCGCCGTGGACGGCGCAAAGCTGGTCAAGCAGCTTAGCGAGGAGTACGAGGGCAACTTCCTGTTCGAGTACAGTCCCGAAAGCTTTACCGGCACCGAGGTGGACTACGCCGTAGAGGTGTGCAACGCCGTGCTGGATATCATGCAGCCCACCCCGGAGCGCCCCATGATCATCAACCTGCCGGTGACCGTGGAGATGAGCATGCCCCATGTGTACGCCAACCAGATCGAGTATTGCGACAAGCACCTGAAATACCGCGACAGCGTGATCATCTCCACTCACCCCCACAACGACCGCGGCACCGGCGTGGCCTGCGCAGAGCTGGCAGTGCTGGCGGGCGCACAGCGCGTGGAGTGCTGCCTGTTCGGCAACGGCGAGCGCACCGGCAATGTGGACGCCGTAACGCTGGCCATGAATATGTACAGCCACGGCGTAGACCCCAAGCTGGACTTCTCAGATATGCCCGCCATCTGCGCCACCTACGAGCGGGTGACCCGGATGCATATCTACGAGCGTACCCCCTACGCCGGACAGCTGGTGTTTGCCGCCTTCTCCGGCAGCCATCAGGACGCCATTGCCAAGGGCATGGCGTACCGCAAGCAGACCGGCGAACACCGCTGGACCTGCCCCTACATCCCGGTGGACCCCCACGACATCGGCCGCACCTACGACGCCGACGTTATCCGCATCAACAGCCAGAGCGGCAAGGGCGGCATCGGTTTTGTGCTGGAACAGAACTACGGTTACAATTTGCCCCCCAAGATGCGGGAGGCGCTGGGCTATAAGGTCAAGAGCGTGTCCGACCACAGCCACAAGGAGCTGAGCGCCGCCGAGGTGCTGCACATCTTCGAGGATACCTACCTCAACCGTGCAAAGCCGCTGAATGTGGTGGAAGCCCACTTTGCACAGGTAAACGGCATTACCGCCACAGTCACGCTGGAGCTGAACGGGCAGCGCAAGGTGGTCACATCGGTGGGCAACGGCCGTCTGGATGCCGTAGCCAACGCCATCCAGAGCGCCACCGGTATGGACTTCCATCTGGAAAACTACTCTGAGCACAGCTTGGACGAGGGCTCTACCTCCCGCGCGGCCTCCTATGTGGGGCTTGTCTGGGGCGACAACACGGTCACATGGGGTGCCGGTACCGACACCGACATCATTGTGGCCGGTATCCGTGCCCTTGTCAGTGCGATCAATAATCGATAAAAAGGAGAAAACTACCATGGGAATGACCCTGACGCAGAAGATCCTTGCCGCACACGCCGGTCTGCCGGAGGTCAAGGCAGGCCAGCTCATCAACGCAAAGTTGGACATCGTGCTGGGCAACGATATCACCACCCCGGTGGCCATCAACGAGTTTGAACGCGCCGGTTTTGACCGTGTGTTTGATAAAGAGCATATCGCTATCGTGCTGGACCACTTTGTGCCCAATAAGGATATCAAGAGCGCTACCCAGTCCAAGCAGTGCCGGGAATTCGCCAATAAGTACGATATCCTCAACTTCTACGATGTAGGCCAGATGGGCATTGAGCACGCGCTGCTGCCGGAAAAAGGCATCGTCACCGCCGGTGACTGCGTGATCGGCGCGGACAGCCACACCTGCACCTACGGTGCGCTGGGTGCCTTCTCCACCGGTGTAGGCTCTACCGATATGGCCGCTGGCATGGCCACCGGCATGGCGTGGTTCAAGGTGCCCTCTGCTATCAAGTTTGTGCTCACCGGCAAATTTAATCCCCGGGTATCCGGCAAGGATCTGATTTTGCATATCATCGGTATGATCGGTGTGGACGGTGCACTGTATAAGTCTATGGAGTTCACCGGCCCGGGTGTGGCTGGCCTGACCATGGACGACCGCCTGTGCATCTGCAATATGGCCATTGAGGCCGGTGCCAAGAACGGTATCTTCCCGGTGGACGAGGTGACCAAGGCTTATCTTGCAGGCCGCAGCCAGCGCCCGCCGGTGTTCTACGAGGCCGACCCCGATGCCGTGTACGAAAAGACCATCGAGATCGACCTCAGCGCACTGGAGCCCACCGTCAGCTACCCCCACCTGCCCGAAAACACCCATGTTGCCAGCGAGGGCAAGGACATCAAGATCGATCAGGTGGTCATCGGCAGCTGCACCAACGGCCGCTTAGAGGACATGGAAGCCGCCTACAACATCCTCAAGGGCAAGCACATCGCCAAGGGCGTGCGCGGCATCATCATCCCCGCCACCATGGCTGTTTATAAGGAGTGCATCCTGCGGGGCTGGACCACCGCCTTTATCGATGCGGGCTGCATCGTGTCCACCCCCACCTGCGGCCCCTGTCTGGGCGGCTACATGGGCATTCTGGCAGCGGGCGAGCGCTGCGTTTCCACCACCAACCGCAACTTTGTGGGACGCATGGGTCATGTGGACAGCGAGGTCTATTTGGCTTCTCCCGCCACCGCCGCCGCCAGCGCCCTGACCGGCTGCATCACCGACCCGCGCACGGTCTGACCCGAAAGGAGCATGAGCATGAACGCAAGAGGTTCTGTTTTTAAATACCCGGATAACGTGGATACCGATGTCATCATCCCGGCACGCCACCTGAACACACAGGACGCCAAGGAGCTTGCCAGCCACTGCATGGAGGATATCGACAAGGATTTTGTGAACCGGGTGCAGCCCGGTGATATCATGGTGGGCGGCTGGAACTTTGGCTGCGGCTCCTCCCGCGAGCACGCACCCCTGTGCATCAAGACTGCCGGCATCGCGGTGGTCATTGCCAAAAGCTTTGCCCGCATCTTTTACCGCAACAGCATCAACATCGGCCTGCCCATCATGGAGTGCCCGGAGGCTGTGGATGCCATCGAGGCAGGGGACACCGTTCAGGTGGACTTTGACACCGGCGTCATCACCGACGAGACCAACGGCAAGGTGTTCCATGCCGAGCCGTTCCCGCCCTTTATCCAGAACATCATCTCCGCCGGTGGCCTGATGAAGGCCATCCAGAAATAAGCCCATCCGCTCCCACGCAAACGGTGCGGAACCCTCTCCGTCATCGCTGCGCGATGCCACCTCCCCCGAAAGGGGGAGGTCTTGCGCATCTATCGGTCAGAAGCATAAAAGCTCCCCCTTCGGGGGAGCTGCTGAGCGCAGCGAAGCTGAGAGGGTTCATCCGGTGAGAAATTAACCAATAAGGAGAACAGACCCATGGAAAAAAATATTGCTGTCATCTGGGGCGATTGCTCCAGCCCGGAGATCGTAAAGCAGACCCTCCGGGTGCTGGATAAGGTGGCTGAAAAGTACGGCCATACCTTCCACTACACCGCTGCCGCCATGGGCGGCGAGGCCATTGACAAATACGGCGACCCGCTGCCCCAGCACGAGCTGGACAAGTGCCTTGCCGCCGACAGCGTGCTGCTGGGCGCGGTGGGCGGCCCCAAGTGGGAGGGTCTGCCTGGGGAGCAGCGGCCGGAAAAAGGCCTGCTGCGGCTGCGCGCCGGGATGGGACTGTACGCCAACAACCGCCCCGCGAAGATCTGGCCGCAGCTGGCGCCTGCCAGCCCCTTAAAGCCCGAGATCGTGGCACAGGGCATTGATTTTATCATCGTGCGGGAGCTGATCGGCGGCGTGTATTTCGGCCAGCACCAGACCCACACGCTGGCAAACGGCGAAAAGCAGGCTGTAGATACCATGCCCTATGCGGAGCACGAGATCGAGCGCATTGGCCGCATCGGCTTCGAGACCGCCCGCAAGCGCCGCAAAAAGCTGTGCTGCGTGGACAAGGCCAACGTGCTGGACACCAGCCGCCTGTGGCGCACTGTGATGCACCGGCTGCAGGCCGAGTACCCGGATGTGGAGTACAGCGAGATGTTCGTGGACAACTGCGCCATGCAGATCGTGAAGAACCCCGCTCAGTTTGACGTCATCGTCACCGAGAATATGTTCGGCGATATCCTGTCGGACGAGGCATCCATGATCACCGGTTCCATCGGTATGATCCCGTCCTCCAGCCTTGGCGATGGCACCCGGGGTCTGTACGAGCCCATCCACGGCTCGGCCCCGGACATTGCAGGCAAGGACATCGTAAACCCCACCGCCTGCATTCTGTCCGCCGCCATGATGCTGCGGTACTCCTTTGGCATGGCAGAGGAAGCCGATGCCATTGAGAACGCTGTGAGCCGTGTGCTGGACAAGGGGCTGCGCACAGCCGACAACATGAGCAACGGCTGCACTTGCCTTGGCTGCACCGCCATGGGCGATGCCATTCTGGCAGAGCTTTAAGCCGCAGCGCTATTTTTAATGAAACAAGCCCGGAAGATCTACCGACCTTCCGGGCTTGAATTTTTTATATTATTACAGCATCTTGGAGAGGAAGGCTTTCAGGCGGGGGTGCTTGGGGTTGGTGAACAGCTCCTGCGGCGACTCATCCTCCTGAATTTTGCCATCGTCGATGAAGATGACACGGTTGGACACCTCGCGGGCAAAGCCCATTTCGTGGGTGACCACCAGCATGGTGATGCCGGTGTGTGCCAGCTCCTTCATCAGCTCCAGCACCTCGCCCACCATCTCGGGGTCAAGGGCGCTGGTGGGCTCGTCGAACAGGATCACGTCCGGGTCCATGGCCAGCGCGCGGGCAATGGCAATGCGCTGCTGCTGACCACCGGACAGGCTCTTGGGGTAGGCGTTGGCCTTGTCGGCCAGACCTACGCGGGCCAGCAGCTCGTCTGCACGGGCAGAGATGGCCTCTTTGTCCTTCAGCTTCAGCAGGCTGGGTGCCAGCTCAAGGTTCTTTTTCACGGTCAGGTGGGGGAACAGGTTGAAGTGCTGGAACACCATGCCCATCTTCTGACGCACGGCGTCAATGTGTGCTTCGTCCACCTCCACCCCTTCGAACTTGATAGAGCCGGAGGAGGGGGTCTCCAGCCGGTTCAGGCAGCGCAGAAAGGTGGATTTGCCGCAGCCGGAAGGGCCGATCAGGCACACCACGTCGCCGCGGTAGATGTCAAGGTCGATGCCTTTCAGCACGTCCAGCGTGGGGTCGGCCTTTTTTGCGCCGCGCTTTTTTACGCCGCCGTAGGTCTTGGTCAGGCCGCGTACTTCCAAAATCTTATCGGTCACTTTGTGCCAGCCTCCTCTCAAACTTGCTCAGCAGCCATGTAAACAGCATAACAAGGATCAGGTAGATCAGTGCAACGCCCAGCAGGGGGAACATGGCTTCATAGGTACGGTTCATAATGCCCTGTGCAGCATACAGCAGCTCTTTGCCGCCGATGGTGGTGATCAGGGAGGTATCCTTGAGCAGGATGATAAACTCATTGCCCAGTGCAGGCAGCACCGCGCGGATGGCCTGCGGGATGATGATGACCACCATGGTGGTCATGTAGTTCAGGCCAAGGCTGCGCCCGGCCTCCATCTGGCCGGGGTCCACGGCCATCAGGCCGCCGCGGATGATCTCGGATACATACGCGCCGGAGTTGATGCCCAGGGTCAGCGCACCCACCATGGTAAAGTTGCGGCTGTTGGCAAAAATGACCATGCTCATGATCAGCAGCTGCACCATCATAGGCGTGCCGCGGATGATGGTGGTGTACACCTGACACACCGCGTTAAAAAAGCCCAGCACCGCGTTTTTGTGGCCGGGGCGCTGCTGGTCGTGGGTCACGCGCACCAGCGCCACCACGCTGCCCAGCACCACGCCCAGCGCCAGCGCCAGCGCGGTGACCAGCAGGGTAGTGCCCACACCGCTGATGTACTGCATCCAGCGGTCCTTCAGGAGAAAGGCCTGATAAAACTTGAAGAAGAAATCCTGTCCAAAGCTTAGCTTTGTGCCGCTGTTGAGCAGCTCTTTGAGCAGTTCGTATTGCGCAGCCATTCACATCCTCACTTTCTGTTTGTCAATAAATTGTAACCACTTTTTTCCAAAAAAAGAGGTGCCCCTGCGTGGGGCGCCTCCTCGGGTACGGGGATCATACGGGGTACACAGCTTAGTTTGCGTTGATGTACTTGTCCACGATGGCCTGCAGGGTGCCGTCAGCCTTCAGCTCCTCCAGAGCCTTGTTGACAGCGTCCTCCAGAGCAGAACCCTTTGCCATGCCGATGGCGTAATCCTCCTCGGCGTAGCTGGTGTCCAGCACCTTCAGGCCGGGGTTGGCGGCAACGTACTCCGTAGCGGGAGCGTTGTCGATGACCACTGCATCCACCTGACCGTTGTTCAGTGCCTGCACGGCAGTCAGACCGCTGTCGTAGGCCACAACAGCGTCATCACCAAAATCATCAGAGCAGTAGATGTAGCCGGTGGTGCCGCGCTGGGTACCGATCTTCTTGCCGGACAGATCATCGGGAGAAGCAATGTCGGAATCGTTCGGAACAATGATGGACTGGATGCCGGTGGCGTAGCTGTCGGAGAAGTCCATCACAGCCTTGCGCTCGTCGGTCACGGTAACGCCAGCCATCACGATGTCTGCCTTGCCCTGCTGCACGCTGAGCAGTGCAGCGTCAAACTCCATGTCATCGATCTGCAGCTCCAGACCCAGCTTCTCGGCAATGGCCTTGGCGGTGTCCACATCAATGCCCTCGATCTCACCGGAGTCGGTGGTCATCTCGTACGGAGGGAAGGTGGCGTTGGTGGCCATGGTCAGCTTACCAGCCTCCACGGTGGACAGTGCAGCAGCGGAAGAAGCAGCCTCGGAGGAAGCGGCAGAGCTTGCCACAGAGGAAGCAGCAGAGCTTGCGGAACCGCCGCAGGCGGTCAGAGCCAGAGCAGCAACGGAAACAGCAGCGGCAGCCATGAAGCTGCGGCGAGAGATCTTTTTCATATTCAAACACTCCTCAATCTATGCAATATAGTTTGCCTTGCCCCGATGGGATGCGATTCATCGCGCTTTCGGGGAACGCACTTAGTATAGTTTGTACAAAACGAAAAGTCAATACTTGTGCATAATAATCCGTAAAATTGAAACGATTTTGCAAACATTTATGCAATAACGGAGAAAATATATGAATATATGCAGTATAAACTCCCTCGGCCCTTGCTGTCCTGCGCCCTCTCAGTCACCTGCGGTGACAGCTCTCCCAAAGGGAGAGCCAGGAGCACTGCCGAAAACTTCCTCATTATACCTAATCCTTTAGTGTCGAGGTCAACGGCGTACGCCCTCTCCGTCTGCTCACTACGTTCGCATCCACCTCTCCCAAAGGGAGAGGCAAGAGCACTGTCGAAAACTTCCTCATTGCACCTAATACTTTAGCGATTAGCTTTACGGCTTGGCTCTCCCTGAGAGGAAAGACTTCCCCCGCTCCGGGGGAAGATGTCGCGCAGCGACAAAAGGGGGATTCTGGCGCGGGAGCGCCTGAGAGGGCGAACTTACACTATAAAAATCAGACGCTTCTTGCAATCTCCTCTGCGCTGCGCTTAGGTACGCAGTAGTCGCGGTTTTCGTCCAGATAGTACTTTACGCCGGTCTGCTCGGTCATGGGTACGATGCTGGCTTTGTGGGTGGGGTAGCCGAAAGCCACCATAAAGGCCAGCTTCTGCGGCTCCTCGATGCCCAGCAGCGCGGTCAGGGCGGGCTTATCGATCGCGCCCATGATGCAGCTGCCCACGCCCTTGTCCCATGCGGCAAGGGTCATGTTGGCCAGTGCGATGCCGGTGTCGGTGGCAAGGTCGCCGGGAATGGCGGTATCCTGCACCACGGCTGCATAAAAGGTGGGCAGTTCGTCCGCCTTGGGGTTGCCCTGCTCCGGCGGCAGGTAGGCGGCCCATTTGACCAGCGGCTGCACCTTGGCCACCATCTCGGGGCTTTGCACCAGCACCAGCCGCACCGCCTGCCGGTTAGCCCCGCAGGAGGACAGCCGCACGGCCTGTACGATATCATTTACCACATCCTGCGGCACGGCCTTTTGTGCAAACCGGCGGTAGGTGCGGCGGGTAGTCAGAAGTTCCATTGCGGTCATAGAGATCACTCCTTTTATAAATCACATTATAGTAAAATATAACAGATGCGGCAATATCTTGCAACAAGAATGATAAACAGATGGTGATTGTTAAAAACTTTTTTGCAAAAAGTCAAAATAAGTATTGACAAAATAATACAGGGGGGGGGTATATTATAGAAGAACAAGCTCCTATTTTGTAGTAGGAGCTGAAAATGAAAGATCGTGAGGTTGATTATTATGTCTAATATCTCTCGTCGTAAGTTCCTGAAGGGCGCAGGCGCTGCTGCTCTGGCTGTTGCGGCTGCTGGCATGATGGCTGGCTGCAAGGCTGATACTCCTGATACTCCTGATACTCCTGTGATTCCCGAAGTGACCAAGGAAGTTAAGGTCATCTTTATGTGCAACGGCGCAACTGCTGGCAAGGATGGTTCTGTTGTTGTTAAAAAGGACGCCAAGACTGTTCCTGTTTCCATGATTAAGGCTGAGCAGATCCCGCAGGGCTATACTGTGGAGAGCACCGGTGAGCTGAAGATTAAGGAGATCGACGGCAAGGAGTGCGTGCTTGTCACCCTGAAGAAGATCGATACCGGCAAGAAGGTTACGGTTGCATTCTACGACTCCGTTAACAAAGCTATGCTGAGCACCACCATGACGATTACCGTTGCATCGGATACTGAGTTTGTTTACAAGGCCGATCTGAAGGAAGCTCTGCCTGGCTACGAGATCATCGACAACGGCAAGAACCAGATCAGCAAGAACAACCGCGTTGTGATGGAGGTTAAGCCGGTCAACCCTGCGAAGCAGAAGGAAGTTACCGTTTACTACTATCAGAAGGGCCTTGAGCAGATCGATAGCAACTGTATCGGCGAGGCTACCATGAATGTGGACATGGATGTTACCTTCCTGTATGCAGATCAGCTGCCGAAGGTGAGCAAGGAAGTCTGGATGGGCAAGGATAAGATTCTGGCGAAGGTCGTGCCTGAGGGCAATGGTCCGTTCCGCATTAACTATCTGGGCAACAATAAGGGCGAAGTGAAGGTTACTGCAACCCTCAAGTACATCAAGGCATAAGCCCTGAAACTGCGATTCTCTTTCTATAAAAGTAAAAGCCAGAAGGCTGCTGTGGGTTTCTGCAGCAGCCTTCTGGCTTTTGTTGTGAGAGAATCAACCGTGTTTTTTCGGTACCGGAATGCACAGCACCAGACTGATGCCGATAGCCAGTGCCACCGCAATTTTAAAGGTGCTGATGCCCTTGGCAAGAGCAAGGGCGTTTTCGTTCTGGATGAAATAGTAGGCGGTGTAGTAGATGCCCGCGCCCGGCACAAGCGGGAAAATGCCGGACAGCAAAAACACCGTGACCGGCGTTTTTTGGGTAATGGCAAACACGCGGGTAAGGATGGTAAGCGGAATGACCGACAGCAGCGATGCCGTGGCGGCGTCTGCACCCAGCAGGGTCAAAAGCTCGTACCCCAGCCAGCCCACAGCGCCCACCAGTGCGCAGTAAGGCAGGCAGCGCCGGGGGCACGCAAACAGAATGGCAAAACTCAGTGTGCCCGCCGCGGCCAGAAAAAACTGCGCGGTCAGCTCGCTGATCTGTACAGCTGTAAGGGACATCATACCACGACCACCCCCGTAAATACCTTGTACAGCCGCAGCACAAGACCGGTGCCTATGGCAATGCTGGCGGCGATGAGCAAGGCGTCGATCATGCGGATGGTGCCGGAAAGGTAATCGCCCTGCACAAAGTCCCGGATGCCCATGGTAAAGGCGATGCCCGGGGTCAGGATCATCAGCGTGCCGATGATGGCATGGCTTGCAGAGGTGTGCAGCAGATTGCACAGCAGGATGCATACCAGTGTGATCAGCGCGGCGGTGCTGATCTTCTGGAAGCCGCCGGGAACCTCGTGCCGCCCGCACCACAGCAGATACCAGCTGGCCGCCACCCCTGCTCCGGCAGCCGCCAGCGCGCTGCGCAGGTTGCCGCCGAACATCATGGCAAAGCAGAACGCCCCGCACAGCCCGGAAAGCAGCTGCACATGATCTTTGGGGAAGGGCAGCTGCCGCGCCAGCACCAGACGGCTCTCGGCTTCGTCCAAGGGCATACCGGTCTGGGCGATCTGGCGGGAAAGCTCGTTCACCGCCGCCACCCGCCCCAGATGGGTAGTGCGCACCGGCACATTGCGTACCTCGCTGATCTCGGCAGTGCCGGCGCTGGCGAAAATGCCGTTGGTCAGCACATAAACGTGGAACTCCCGCAAATGGAAGCTGCGCGCCATGATCTCCATGGTCTGCTCCACCCGAAACACCTCCGCGCCGTTTTCCAGCAGGGTCTGCCCTGCGGCCATGATAAAATCCATAATGCGGTGGCGCAGCTCTTCATCGGGAAAAGGGTCTCTGCTGTTCATTGCCTGCTCTCCTTGCAAAAGATGATACCCTATTTTATCATGTGCATCAGCCGCATACAAGGGCGTATAATAAAAAGCTCTGGAAACACCAGAGCTTTCTTGCGAAAAGGGTCGGAATATGTTATAATCGTCCTGTCTCTGAAAAGTGACCGAAAGGTACTGCACATACGGCAGGCGGTTGGCCCTCACTTCCGGAAGGAGGTGAGAACATGCCTATTACTTTGACATTCCACTTGTTTGGATTTACGTTTACGATCAAGGTAAGAAAGTAAAAACCGCCACCCCCCACAGGTGACGGTTTTTCTTTGGATAAAAGTTAAACTAAAAACCTAAAGGGCCAACCGCTTGTCGCAGTGCCTTTTGTAGTTATAGTATAACCTTTTTTGTGCGCATTGTCAAGCAAAACGGGCATTGCGGCAGACCGGGATCCATATCCCTACCCAAAAACTTCGTTGAAGGTGTTGACAAATGCCGCCGATGGGTTTATTATAGTGTCAATATCACAAAAATGGCTGTGAAGAGAAGAGTAAGCTTTCGCATTGATCCTTACCAGAGAGCCCGGGCGGTGGAAAAGGGCAGGAAACAGGAAGCTGAAAATGGTCTCGGAGCCGTGCGGACGAGGCGCAGGAGTGCTAAGCCCGCAACGGGATGCGCCCGTTACAGCGTCCGGCTGTAAGCAGCACACGCTGCCGCAGCATCGAGGCTGTATCCGTAAGGGTACAGTGAACCAAGGTGGTACCACGGAAGTATGTTCATGCCTCCGTCCTTGCAGAGCCTAAGGCTCGTAAGGACGGGGGCATTTTTTCATCCGTCCGTTCAAGGCCGCGCGCGGAAAGGTGCCGTGCGGGCCACAGTACATAATAGAGAACAATAGAGAGGGAACAAAACTATGATTACTCGTCGCGATTTTCTGAAAGTTACCGGTGTGGCAGCCGCAGCCGCTGCCCTGACTGCCTGCGGTGGTTCTTCTTCCACTGCTTCTTCCGCCGCTGCATCCGGCAGCGTGGCATCCTCTGCCGCAGCTAAGCTGGATAAGATCAAGGTGGCTGTGCCCAATGATACTACCAACGAGGCCCGTGCCCTGACCCTGCTGGAGAAGAACGGCTTCTTCAAGCTGAAGGCAGATGCCGGCCTGACCGCCACCAAGAACGACATCGAGGAGAACCCCCTGAACGTCACCGTGGACGAGGTGGAAGCCGCTCAGGTGCCCAACGTCCTGCAGGACGAGGACTACGCCGTCATCAACTCCAACTACGCCATCTCTGCCGGTTTGAACCCCATGACCGATGCACTGGCCATGGAGGACGGCTCTTCTGCTTACGTCAACATTCTGGTGTGCAAGGACGGCAATCAGGAGGAGCCCAAGATCAAGGCTCTGGCTGCTGCCCTGCAGAGCCAGAAGGTGAAGGACTTCATGGACGAGACCTACAAGGGCTCCGTGGTGTCCGTTGTGGAGAACCCCACCGACGGCTATGATTCCACTGTGGATTATGACGCTCTGAACGGCCAGACCGTCAGCTGCGCCGCTACTCCCGCTCCCCACTGCGAGGTGCTGGAGGTGTGCAAGGAGATCCTTGCCGCCAAGGGCATCACGCTGGACATCCAGGAGTACGACGACTATGTGATCCCCAACCAGGTCGTCGAGGACGGTCAGGTAGACACCAACTACTTCCAGCATCAGCCGTATCTGGACAACTTCAACGCCGAAAAGGGTACCCATCTGGTGACCGTTGCCGGTATTCATGTAGAGCCCATGGGCATCTACGGTGGCAAGCAGGACAGTCTGGCACCCATCGAGGGATAATCTAAAGGAGCAATTTCTGTGATCGAACTCAAGTATCTTTCCAAGACCTTCCAGATGAAGGATGGCGCGGTGAAAGCGCTGCAGAACATCAACCTCACCATTCCCGATGGCTCCATCTACGGTATCATCGGTATGTCCGGTGCGGGCAAATCCACGCTGGTGCGCTGCATCAACCTGTTGGAGCGCCCCACCGGCGGCAGCGTGGTGATCGACGGCGTGGCCATGGAGACTTTGTCTCCCGCCTCGCTGCGCAAGCGCCGCCGGGAGATCACCATGATCTTCCAGCAGTTCAACCTGCTCATGCAGCGCACCTGCCTGAAGAACGTCTGCTTTCCCATGGAACTGGCAGGCGTAAAAAAGGCGGAGGCGGAAAAGCGTGCCATGGAGCTGCTGGAGATGGTGGGTCTGCCGGATAAGGCCAACGCCTACCCGGCACAGCTGTCCGGCGGTCAGAAGCAGCGCATCGCCATTGCCCGCGCACTGGCTACTAACCCCAAGGTGCTGCTGTGCGACGAGGCCACCAGTGCGCTGGACCCCAACACCACCCACTCCATCCTGACCCTGATCAAGGATATCAACCGCAAGCTGGGTATCACCGTGGTGGTCATTACCCACCAGATGAGCGTGGTGGAGGAGATCTGCGACAGCGTGGCCATTCTGGACGGCGGTGTGGTCGTGGAACAGGGCTCGGTACAGGAAATTTTTGCAAACCCCAAAACGGCAGCCGCCAAGCGTCTGGTGGCACCCAACGGCGGCAGCGCAGCGCGGGATCTTTCCTGCTTTGCGCCGGATGACCATGTGGTGCGCGTTACCTTCAACGGCGCTTCCACCGCAAAGCCGCTGGTGGCAAGCCTTGCCGCCGAAAAGGGCATTCTGGTGTCGGTGCTCAGCGCCGATACCCGCGATCTGAGCGGCCAGTGTTACGGCTCCATGCTGCTCAAGCTGCCCGCAGAGCTTGCGGTCGCACAGCAGGCTATGGAATATATGCGCAGCCAGTCTGGCGTAACGGTAGAGGAGGTGACCGGTATATGAATATCGCAGATTACGGCTTTGCCATCTGGGAGACCTTTTATGTAACGGTGCTCTCCACCGCCTTTGCGCTGGTGTTGGGTCTGCCGCTGGGTGTGCTGCTGGTAGCCGGTGACAAGGACGGGATTCTGCCCCTGCCCGGCTGGCTGATGCACCTGATCAACATCGTCATCAACATCCTGCGCAGCGTGCCCTTCCTCATTCTGATGATCTGTGTGTTCCCGCTTACCCGCGCCATCGTGGGTACTACGGTGGGCACCAAGGCCACCATCGTTCCGCTGGTGGTCGCCGCCTTCCCCTTTGTGGCACGTCTGGTGGAGACCAGTCTGCGGGAGCTGGACGAGGGCGTGGTGGAAGCTGCCCAGAGCATGGGCGCCACCCCGTTCCAGATCATCACCAAGGTCATGATCCCGGAGTGCCTGCCCGGCCTGATCTCCAGCATGACCACCGCACTGACCACCATTCTGGGCTACTCCGCCATGTCCGGCGTTATCGGCGGCGGCGGTCTGGGCAAGATCGCCCTGTCCTACGGCTACTACCGCTACCAGACCAACATCATGATCGTCTGTGTGGTGCTGCTGGTGCTGATGGTGCAGGCGTTCCAGTCTGTGGGTACCCTGTGGGCCACCAAGAGCGATAAGCGCCTGCGGAAATAAGAAGCTTTGAATTTTCGATTCCCCGCCGGAGGCAGCCCCTCCTGCGGGGAATCGTCCTTCCCGACCAAAAAACCAGCAAAGGAGTATGTTGTATGAACCGTGATACCATCTGTGTGCAGGGCGGCTACACCCCCGGCAACGGCGAACCCCGTCAGATCCCCATCATCCAGTCCACCACCTTCAAGTACGCCACCAGCGAGGACATGGGCAAGCTGTTCGATCTGGAGGCAGACGGCTATTTCTATTCCCGCCTGCAGAACCCTACCTGCGACATGGTAGCCAAAAAGATCTGCGAGCTGGAAGGCGGCACTGCCGCTATGCTTACCTCCAGCGGACAGGCTGCAAACTTCTTTGCCCTGTTCAATATCTGCGAGGCAGGGGACCACATCGTAGCCTCCAGCACCATCTACGGCGGCACCTTCAACCTCATCTCGGTCACCATGGCAAAGATGGGCATTACCGCCACCTTCGTAGACCCCCTGTGCACCGAGGAGGAGCTGAACGCCGCCTTCCGGCCCAATACCAAGGTGGTGTTCGGCGAGACCATCGCAAACCCCGCCCTGACCGTGCTGGACATTGAAAAGTTTGCCAAGGCTGCCCACGCCCACGGCGTGCCGCTGATGGTGGACAACACCTTCCCCACGCCGGTCAACTGCCGCCCCTTTGAGTGGGGCGCGGACATCGTGACCCACTCCACCACCAAGTACATGGACGGCCACGGCGCAGTGCTGGGCGGTGCCATCGTGGACGGCGGCAAGTTCGACTGGATGGCGCACGCCGAGAAGTTCCCGGGTCTGTGTACCCCGGACGATAGCTACCACGGCATCACCTACGCCGAGCGTTTCGGCAAGGAGGGAGCTTTCATTACAAAGGCTACCGCGCAACTCATGCGGGACTTCGGCTCCATGCAGTCCCCCATGAACGCCTATATGCTGAACCTTGGTCTGGAAAGCCTGCACGTTCGGATGCAGCGCCACTGCGCCAACGGCATGGCGGTGGCACAGTTCTTGGAAAACCACCCCAAGGTGGCCTATGTGAACTACTGCGGGCTGGAAAGCAGCCCCTACCACGCACTGGCGCAGAAGTACCTGCCAAACGGCAGCTGCGGCGTGGTGAGCTTTGGTCTGGCCGGTGGACGTCAGGCCGCCAGCACCTTTATGAAGGCGCTGAAGCTTGCCGCCATTGAGACCCATGTGGCGGATGCCCGCACCTGCTGCCTGAACCCCGCCTCCAGCACCCACCGCCAGATGAACGACGAGCAGCTGGCTGCCGCCGGTGTGCCCGCTGAGCTGGTGCGCATGAGCTGCGGTCTGGAATCCGCCGAGGATCTCATTGCCGATATCGCGCAGGCACTGGATAAGGTATGATTCCCTCCCGTGAAAATACATTTGTCGCGGCCAATAGGCCGCGACAAATGTGAAATCAAAAATCATGATACCCCTGAAGATGGCAAAGCGAATGCGGAGCCATTTTTGAATCGTCTAGCAAAGGAGCGACTTCCCTATGCCGCTGATCATCCCCAAGACCTTACCCGCCTTTGACGCCCTGTATGAAGAAAACGTCTTTGTCATGCACCGGGAGCGGGCGCTGGCGCAGCATATCCGCCCGCTGGAAATTCTGATCCTGAACCTGATGCCCACCAAGATCGCCACCGAGACCCAGATCGCCCGGCTGCTGGCCAACACCCCGCTGCAGGTGCACATGACCCTGCTGCAAACTGCCAGCCACTCTGCCACCCATGTGTCGGCTGCCCACCTTGAGGCTTTTTACAAAACCTTTGACGAGGTGAAGAACAACCGTTACGACGGCATGATCATCACCGGCGCGCCGGTGGAGACCATGGATTTTGAGCAGGTGGACTACTGGAACGAACTGTGCGAGATCATGGACTTCAGCGAAACGAACGTCTACTCCACCCTCCATGTCTGCTGGGGCGCACAGGCCGGGCTGTACTACCACTACGGCGTGCGCAAGCAGCTGCTGCCGGAAAAGATGTTCGGCGTGTTCGAGCACCGGGTCACCCGCCCGGCAAACCCGCTGGTGCGCGGCTTTGATGAGGTGTTCTACGCTCCCCACAGCCGCCACACCGGCATCTGCCGGGAGGATGTGGACAACTGCGCCGCCCTGCGCATTCTGGCCGAGAGCGACGCCGCCGGACCCTTCCTCATGAGCACCGAGAACGGGCGGCAGATCTTTGTTACCGGTCACCCGGAGTACGATAAGTACACGCTGGATGCCGAGTATAAGCGGGACGTAGCCAAGGGTCTGCCCATCCATGTGCCCGTCAACTACTACCCGGACGATGACCCCACAAAGCCGCCGCTGTTTCGCTGGCGCGCCCACGCCCACCTGCTGTACGAAAACTGGCTGAACTATTACGTCTACCAGAACACCCCCTACGACTTGGGGGAGATCCAGCGGGTCAAGCACGAAGAAGCATAAGAAACATCAGAAGCCGCCGCGCAGGAAAACTGCCCGGCGGCTTTTCTATACAGGTAGGTATTGTATGAAAAAAGTACAGGTGGTACAATAAAATCACTGAAAAAAGCGAAAACAGAAAGGGTGGGATCATGGAACAAAATATTTGTGCGGACAAAAGCAGAATGCGGGATTCCGGCGTAGAACTTTTGAAGATCATTGCAATCATTCTGATCGTAATAAGCCATGTGGTACTGACACTGACAACGGAATACGAATATATCTCGTATAGCGACTATCTTCTGGATTGTACCCATGCAACGACCAATATAACGATTCTGCTTTTAGCGGTCATGCGGCATTTTGGTGCACTGGGGAACTGGATCTTCTTCGTGGCTTCTGCATGGTTCTTGCTGGACAGCGCGAAAGCGTCCGGGAAAAAAATAATGGAGATGCTGCTGGATATCTGGGTGATTTCTGTTTTGATCCTTGGTATGACACTTTTGATCCGGGGGGAGGTAAGCGGTAAACTTTTCGTTTTCTCGCTTTTCCCAACGCTCTTTGCAAATAACTGGTACTTGACCTGTTATCTGCTATTCTATCCCATCCATCCGTATTTGAACCGTCTGATTTCCGCGATGACGCAAAAAGAGCATCTGAAGATGATCTCTGTGCTGGCGGTACTGTATATCGGCTTTAACTTTATAGAAAGCAGGTTTTTCTTTCCGAATATGCTGCTTCTTTGGATCAGCGTATATCTGATCGTTGCCTACATCAAGCGCTATTGTATGGAACTGTATTCCAGCGCAAAAGTGAACGGCATCCTTCTGCTGTGTGGTGTGGCTGGTGCAGTGGGCGTCGTGGTTTTGACCGATCTGCTTGGATTGAAGATCGCTGCGCTGTCGGATCAGCTTTTGCGATGGGTGAGCAATTTTAATCTTTTTTTGATCCTGATCGCCATTGCTGCATTTGGTCTGGCTAGAAATAACCACTTTAAAAATAAAAGGGTAAATCACATTGCAAAATGTGCCATGCTGATCTATATTATCCATGAAAACATTTTGCTGCGAACCTATGCAAGACCCTATCTCTGGCACTGTATTTTTGACCGGTATGGATATGCCCATCTGTTTTTGTGGGTCTTTTTGTACGCGGCTGTCTGGCTGCTTGCGGCACTTGCGCTCAGCCTGCTTTACGAAAAGAGCATTCAGAAGATAACAGCAAGGGTAAGTGAAAAAATGCTGAAATGGATGGGCAGCTGGTATCAAAAATATGAGGCTGCCATGCTGAAGCTGCATTGATAAGACCGCAGCCTGCCCGGACTTGATCCCGTAAAAAAGGAACCCTCTCAAAGCAAAACTTTGCAGAGGGTTCCTTTTTGTGAGATCCATTATTTTTTACGCTTTGCGGGCTTTTTCTTGCGCACGCTGTAACCGAAGGTGCCCAGCTTTTTGCCAAGCGCCAGATACTCCCCGTGGCTGTACACGATGAGGTTTGCCTTATCCAGACACAGCTTGCCTTTTTCGTCCAGCAGGCTCTCGTCCACATCGCAGGCCACCACCTCGGCTAAAAACAGGTCGTGGCTGCCCAGCGGGATGCGCTGGGTGATGCGGCATTCCAAGTTGACCGGGCTTTCTTCCAGCACCGGGCAGTCGGTCAGCACGCTGCCGGGGGCAGCGTGCAGGCCGCAGGCGGCAAATTTGTCCACCTCACGGCCGCTCTTCACGCCGCACCAGTCGATGGCACGCACCAGCTTTTCGGTGGGCAGGTTGATGGCGAACTGCCCGCGCTCGCACAGCAGCTGATGGCTGTACCGCTCCGGGCGCACGCTGATGGATACCATGCTGGGCTGGGTGCAGATGGTGCCTGTCCAGCCGATGG
>OGIC01000168.1_pt1 | contig 51629 bp, 43 predicted proteins | sample 1571681 | NCBI WGS metagenome assembly OGIC01 (sample SAMEA2582046, study PRJEB24529) | metagenome | biome: Human gut stool | place: China | collected 2011
CGTATTTCGAGAAGAAAAAGCAAATTGGTTTTGAGAGGACTATAAATTCCAGTTTATACAACAAGACCCCCGCCTTATATTCCGGGCAGGAACACAGGGCGGGGGGCTTGTTATTGTTTTGAATCAGGTTTCAGCTCAGTCCAGCGGCTGAGAGGGCTTCCAGTCCTTATAGTTTTCGTACCGGCTCTCGCGGACCTTGTGGTGGGACCACACTTCGTCTGCGGTGGGCTGCCAGTCGGCGGCGTAAGCCTTGCACTTCTCGCACAGGTGCTCGACACTTTCCGGGGACTGCAGGTCGGTGCTGTGAGCACCGGTCTCGTGTACCATCTTTTCCAGCAGCTCGGGGTTTTCCAGCATCGGGCAGGGACGCAGATGGTTCTTGTTGAAGGGCTGGCCGTTGTGGTAAGCCATGAACAGCGGGCTGTGCAGAATTTCCAGAATAGACTGGTCGTGGATGTTCGCGTTGGAGTAGTGGATGAACACGCAGGGCTCGGCGTCACCGGCAGAGTTGATGTGGAAGTAGTTGCGGCCGCCGGCGATGCAGCCGCCCACGAACTCGCCGTCGTTCTGGAAGTCCATGGGGTAGAACGGGATATCGCACTCGGAAGAGCGCAGATAGCGGATACGGTCGATCATATACTTGCGCTGTTCCGGGGTAGGCATCAGCTCCGGGGCGGCCTCGTTGCCCACGGGCATATAGTGGAAGTAGAAGCCGAAGTGTGCCCCCTTCTCGCACAGGAAACGCATGAACGCGTCGTTGGTGACGGCCTCGATGTTCTGGCGGGTGTAGCAGATGGAGGTGCCGAAGATAATGCCGTACTTCTTGAGCAGATCCATGGCGTGCATCACAGCGGCATAGTGGCCTTCGCCACGGCGGGCGTCGTTGGTCTCCGGGGTGCCCTCGATGGACAGCATAAAGGCGATATTGCCCAGACGCTGCACTTCTTCACAGAAAGGCTCGTCGATGAGGGTGGAGTTGGTGTAGATGGCAAACTGCACATCGTTGTGCTTTTCGGCCAGCTTGAGCACGTCCTTCTTGCGCACCAGCGGCTCGCCGCCGGTCAGCATATACAGGTACACGCCCAGCTCCTTGCCCTGCGTAACGATCTTGTCCATGTCCTCAAAGCTGAGGTTGTTCTTGTGGCCGTACTCGCCTGCCCAGCAGCCCACACAGTGCATATTGCAGGCAGAGGTGGGGTCGAACAGGATCAGCCAAGGGATGTTGCACTGGTACTTGACGCGGTTCTCGCGAATGGTCTTGGTGCCGCGAAAGAAGGCTTCGTACCCCAGATTCAGCGCGGTGGTACGCGCCACATGGGGGTTGGTCTGATCCAGCACGCAGTTGATGAGTTTCGTCCACTTGCTGTCGGGGTCGGTCAGGACTTTTTTGGCGTTCTCGTAGGTCTCATCGCTGAATCCGCTGCCGTAGAACTGCTTTGCAATATCTACCAGCTGGTTCATCGTCTTTTCACGGTCTTGCTCGGCGTGGGAAAGCGCCACGTCCACTATTTTGCCAACTGCAGCACGCTGCATCTTGTGAGTCAGATTATCAAGAGATGTATTCATAGCTTTTTCCTCCCGAAATGATTCTTTTAGAAATCCTTATTCTGCTTGACCACATCCTACCACTTTGCGTGTTTTTGTACCATAAACAGAAAATACGCCGTGATGGAAAACCCATCACGGCGTACCCTTTGATAAAATTGTGTTGCAGCTCCGCAGCCAAAAAAGCGCTTCATTCCTCTATTTTCAAGCTGCCGGTGCTCAGGCGGCACAGTGCACGGCGGAAATCCCCGTGGATCATGGTGCTCATGCGTTCCACCATCTTCTTGGGGTCGCCTTTCATATCCCGGCGGGTCCATTCCAGCGTCATGCCCACCAGTGCATACTTGTAAAAATCCACAACAAACTGCTTATCTGCATCCTGTACGGTGATATCATGGCATTCGCGGTCTGCAAAGTCCTTCAGGATGGGGTCCAGCAGCCTATAAAGGTACTGCTCCACCTGTTCCCTGCCCACCGAGCGGTAAACGTTGAGCACAAGGGTCTTGTTATCCTGCAGCTGGTGCAGAACGTCCAGATAGGCTTCGCTCCATGTACCAAAGCCCCGGCGGCCTTCCATCGCCTTGGCGGCATCCTCCGCTAAGATCCAGTCCACCAGATCGTAAATATCTTTGAAATGGTAATAAAAGGTCATGCGGTTTACCCCGCAGTCCTCGGTGATATCGTTGATCGTGATCTTGTTCAGGGGCTTTTCCAGCAGCAGCTTCTTCAAAGATGCCTCCAGTGCCCGTTTTGTCGTTTGTGACACAAAAACCCATCCTTTCCCGGCAGACGCCGCTGCCGTTTCCGTGAATGATACCCCATGATTTATTTTACCGCAAAACATGACCTTATTTCAAGTAAAGCTTCTTACCTTTTTATGAAATTTGTGTGTGCGCCGCCCGCCTCGAAAGTGCTGTTTTTACATTATATCCGCCCAAAATAAGACAAAAGTCTTGATTTTCTCCCAGCGGTTGCTTAGAATGAATAAGAAGCAGAATTTTATGCAGTGCATACCTGCCGAGGGAGGGTTATTATTATGATGAAAACCATTGGGTTTTTAGGCTGTGGAAACATGGGCGGTGCCATTGCACGCGCTGTGTGCAAGGCTACTGCGCCTGAGAATGTATTTCTGGCCAACCGCACGGCGGCCAAGGCCGAAACGCTTGCCGCAGAGCTGGGCTGTCAGACCGCTACCAACGCCGAGGTTGTCGGGGACTGCGACCTGATCTTTCTGGCGGTGAAGCCCCAGATGATGGAGGCCATGCTGGAGCCGCTGCGGTTCATTCTTGCCGAGCGCACCAAGCGGTTCGTGCTGTGCACCATGGCTGCCGGTCTGCCGATGGCACGCATTCAGGAGATGGCGGGCGGCGACTACCCTGTCATCCGCATCATGCCCAACACCCCGGCATCGGTGGGCGAAGGCATGATCCAGTATTGCTCCGTCAACGTGACCGCCGAGGAGGAGGAAGCGTTCTGTCGGCTGATGGCTCCCGCCGGGCGTCTGGACGCCGTAGCCGAGGGTATGATCGATGCCGCAAGCTGCGTCTCCGGCTGCGGCCCGGCATGGGTGTACCAGTTTATTGAAGCGCTGGCCGATGGCGGCGTGGCCTGCGGTCTGCCCCGGGCAAAGGCACAGGAGTACGCCGCACAGATGGTGCTGGGCAGCGCAAAGCTGGTGCTGGAAAGCGGCAAGCACCCCGGTGCACTGAAGGATGCTGTGTGCAGCCCCGGCGGCAGCACCATTCAAGGCGTGCGGGTACTGGAAGAACACGGGCTGCGCGGTGCGGTGATGGATGCCGTGCTGGCCGCTTACGACAAAACAAAGGAAATGGGAAAGGGTTAATGGAATCATGCGCATCGTTGTGAAAGTAGGCACCTCCACATTGGCATACCCCACCGGGCGGCTGAACATCCGCCATGCAGAGGAACTGGTCAAGGTATTGAGCGATTTAAAGAACGAGGGGCACGAGGTCATTCTGGTGTCCTCCGGCGCCATCGGTATGGGCGTGGGCAAGCTTTCGCTGCCTGCACGCCCCAAGGATACCACCACCAAGCAGGCCTGCGCTGCCGTGGGCCAGTGCGAGCTGATGTACACTTACGACCGGCTGTTCAGTGCCTACGATCACACGGTAGCGCAGATCCTGCTTACCGGCGTGGACGTGGAGCACACCGAGCGCCGAGTGAACATCCAGAACACGCTGACCCGTCTGCTGGAACTGGGTGCACTGCCCATCATCAATGAAAACGACAGCGTTGCCACCGATGAGATCACCTCCATTGGCGACAATGACACGCTGGCTGCTATTGTGGCCTGCTGCTGCAAGGCCGACTTGCTGGTGCTGCTGAGCGACATCGACGGCCTGTACACTGCCAACCCCCACACCCACCCGGATGCGGCGCTCATCCCGCTGGTGGAGGAGATCACCCCGGAGGTAATGGCGCTGGCAGACGGTGCAGGCTCTGCACTGGGCACCGGCGGCATGGCAACCAAACTGCGGGCTGCCCGCATGGTGACCGGCAGCGGTGCAGATATGGTCATCGCCAACGGCGCACACCCGGAGCTGCTGTATGACATCGCCGCAGGCAAGCCCATCGGCACCCGCTTTGCCGGGCATAAGCAGCCCGCACTGTCCACACAGGAGGTTTGAGCTATGACCACACAGGAAATTCTGGAAGCCGCCCGCGGGGCAAAGGCTGCGCTGGCACTGGCTGATGGCACCAGCCGCGCACAGACACTGCACAGTATGGCTGCGCAGCTGTGCAGCCCGGATAGCATGACGGCTATCCTTGCCGCCAACGCCGACGATATGGCCGCCGCAAAGGGACATATCAGCGAGGTGATGCTGGATCGTCTTGCCCTGACTGAAGAGCGCATCCGCGCCATGGCAAAGGGCATTGAAGAGGTCGCTGCCCTGCCCGACCCGGTGGGCCGGGTGCTGAAGCGGGTGGAGCGCCCCAACGGGCTGGTGATCGAAAAAACCGCCGTGCCCATGGGCGTGATCGCCATCATCTACGAGAGCCGTCCCAACGTGACCAGCGATGCCGCCGCCCTTGCCATCAAGAGCGGTAACGCCTGCATCCTGCGCTGCGGCAAGGAGGCATGGCGCAGCGCCAACGCCATTGTGCAGGCACTGCGGCAGGGGCTGCGGGAGAACGGCCTGCCGGAAAATGCGGTCTGCCTGATCGAGGACACCGCCCACGCCTCTGCCAACGCCCTGATGACCGCCGTGGGCTATGTGGATCTGCTGATTCCCCGGGGCGGTGCAGGGCTGATCCGCGCCTGCGTGGAAAACGCCAAGGTGCCCTGCATCCAGACCGGTACCGGCATCTGCCACATTTTTGTGGACGACACCGCTGATCAGGCCAAGGCGCTGGACATTATTGAGAACGCCAAAGCCAGCCGCCCCAGCGTGTGCAACGCCGAGGAGGTGTGTCTGGTGCACTCTGCCATTGCGCAGGAGTTTCTGCCCAAGCTCGCACAGCGTCTTGGCCCCGACCGCGTGGCTGCGGGCAAGCTGCCGGTAGAACTGCGGCTGGACGCACGCGCCGCCGCCATCATTCCCGGCACACCTGCCGGTCCTGCGGACTTTGACACCGAGTTTCTGGACTATATCCTTGCCGTCAAGGTGGTGGACAGCGTAGACGAAGCCATTGCCCACATCGCACAGCACTCCACCGGCCACAGCGAGGCCATCCTGACCCGGACGCAGGCAGACGCCGACCGGTTCACCGCTGCGGTGGACAGCGCCGCCGTGTATGTGAACTGCTCCACCCGCTTTACCGACGGCGGCGAGTTTGGCCTAGGCTGCGAGATGGGTATTTCTACCCAGAAGCTGCACGCCCGGGGCCCCATGGGGCTGGAGGAGCTTTGCAGCTACAAGTATGTCATTCACGGTGATGGGCAGATCCGGTGATCTCCCCTGCCCCGGCTTCTTCATATTTTTTTACAATTCTGTCCGCTCTGCGGGCGCAGCAGAGCAAGTTTTTTATAGTTGAAAAAAATTTCCTGTACAGGCCGATGCAAGCTGCTTCGGCCTGTATTTTTGTTTTATCGGGATGGACTGTATTTCGATTCAAGTGAAAAAAGCGAAAAATATTTCACTTTTCCCAGAAAACGGGTTCTCTTGGATGGCGGTATGTATCCAAGAATTCGCCGTTTCTCACAATGTAAAAGTAGTACTTTTATGTTTTTATAGGTTAAAAAAGCAAAATTTTCTCTTGACAGAGCGTTTTTTGTGCGGTAAAACTATATTGTAAGATTTGATATCGATTTCACTCCCGTTTCACAGGATTTCAAAATTCGTACATCATAACTGGTGCGTTGTAAAAATAAGTAAAGGAGAGAGCATCCTATGACGATTGCAATTCTTGCCCACGATTCCCGCAAAGAACTGGCCTTGCAGTTCTGTACCGCTTACAGTGCAATCCTTTCCCGCAATAATGTTATCGCCACCGGTACCACCGGCCGGATGCTTGCGCAGACCACTGGTCTGCCGGTGCATTGCTACCTCTCCGGCAAGCTGGGCGGTGTACAGCAGATCACCTCCCGCGTTGCCTGCGATGAGGTGGATCTTGTGCTGTTCTTCCGCGACCCGCTGAAGGCCGATGCCGCCAGCCTGACCGAACAGAATCTGCTGCGTCTGTGCGATATGCACAGCGTACCCATTGCTACTAACATTGCTACCGCAGAGGTGCTGCTGCGTGGTCTGGATCAGGGAGATTTGGACTACCGTGAGGGGATGCACCCGGTTATGATCGAGCCGATCCCCGCCATGCAGGCCCGTGCCGTGTAAGCATTTTTTGTGTGTTACTTTGTGTATAGAGGGAAAAAAGGAGCTATCGCAGCGTGTTGTGCGATAGCTCCTTTTTGTTATAAGGATATCTTGCCCGCAGGGCAAACATTACTCTTTAAAATAAGCTTTCTGGACAGCCAGCAGCACACCGGCGCGGCTGGCCGCAAAGTTCAAGCCGCCCTGTAAATAACAGGTATAAGGGGCGCGCAGAGGGCCGTCGCAGGAAAGCTCGATGGTGCTGCCCTGCGTAAAGCTGCCGCTGGCCATGACCACCTCGTCGGTATAGCCCGGCTCCGGGCTGGGTTCCGGGGCGGCGTAGCTGTCCACGGGGCTGGCAGCCTGAATACCCTGACAGAAGCCGATAAGCGCCTCCGCCGTACCGGCATCAAAGCAGGTAACGATATCGTTGTGAGCCTCGCAGTAGCGTGGGATGGGCTTTTTGCCCAGCAGTTCCAGCATACACTGGGCGTAGATGGCGGTCTTAATGGCCTCGCACACCACGCCGGGAGCGTAGTAGAAGCCCAGATACATATCCCGGGGGGTCTCCAGCGTGCAGCCCAGCTCCTTGCCAAGGCCGGGGGCATTCAGGCGGTAAGCGCACAGTTCCACCAGATCCTTGCGACCCACGATGTAGCCGCCGGTGGGAGCAATGCCGCCGCCGGGGTTCTTGATCAGGCTGCCCACTGCGATATCCGCGCCCACCTGACAGGGCTCCTGTGTCTGGGTGAACTCGCCGTAGCAGTTGTCCACAAAGATGATGATCGCCGGGTTTGCGGCGCGGGCGGTATCGGCGATTTTGCGGATAGTAGCCAGATCAAAGGCGTTGCGCTGTAAATAGCCGCGGCTGCGCTGGATATGGCACACCTTCGCGCCGGGGGCTTTCTGGGCGATCAGGTCGTAATCCGGGGTGAAGTCGGCCTTGAGGGGGGCTTCGTCATAGTTTACGCCGTAGTCCATCAGGGTACCGGTGCCCTTGCCCTTACCGTCCAGACCGATGACGCCCTCCAGCGTATCGTAGGGGCGGCCGGTTGCGGCCAGCAGGGTATCCCCTGCCCGCAGCAGACCGAACAGCGCCACTGCCAACGTGTGGGTGCCGCTCTGGAACTGGCTGCGCACCAGTGCATCCTCTGCGCCCATGACCTGCGCAAAGATCTGCTCCAGCTTGGCGCGGCCGGTATCCCACAGGCCGTAGCCGGTGGTGCCCAGCATATCGGTGGAGGACATCTGGGTATCTGCAAAGGCCTTGAGCATTTTCAGCTGGTTGAAATCCCGGATCTCCTCCATCTGGCGGAAGTAGGGTTGGCACAACTCCATGGCCTTTTCGTCCAGCGCCAGCACCTCGGGCTTATAATCAAAAAAGTGGTTCAGAATCGACATTATAACGTGATAGTTCCTTCCTGTTATTATTGGGTTCTTTGTGCAAGAAGCTTTAGGATTTCTTGGGCACATAGCGGGCGTACTCTGCCTGTTTTGCAAAGCCAAGGCGGTTATAAAACCGCACCCGCTCCGGTGCACAGAGGAACACCGGGCGCAGACCCGCAGCGGCAAGACTGTTTGCCATTTCCACAATGAGCCGCCCGCCGATGCCCTTGCCCCGCAGCGGCTCAGCGGTCTGCCCGCAGGCCATGTAGGCTTGCCCATTGCACAGGGCATAAGCACCCACTGTGCAGACGACGGCACTTCCCTGCTCCAATGTCCATGCCGCTGCCCTGCCCCGGCTGCGCTTTGTGCACAGTTCGGAGTAAAAATCTGCCTGCCGGGCGGGTTCTGCTGGGTAAAGTGCTTCTGCCACCCGGGCGGCAGAAGCTTCCCGGCAGAGAGTCAGCTGCGTCCACAAAGCTTCGTCCACGGCGGGCAGGGGCAGCGGCCCAGCCTGCGGCAACCCGAACACGGTCAGCGTTTCGGCTTTCCGCCAGCCATCCGGCGGCGGGCAAACGGCTTCGTCCAGAATGGCGCTCTCGCACCCGCAGAAGGACAAAAAGCCTGCCAGTTCTGCGGGGTTTGCGTGCCCGGCCAGCCATGCCGTGCTGCCGGAAAGTTCCAGTGCCAGCGTGGGACCCGCGTAGAACCGCCACGGCTGACTTTTTCGAAAGAGCGCACAGTCCAGCGGCAGCAGAGCGTCCAGCACCGGCAGACCCCGGCAGGCATTTGCGAACCGGGTACGGCGCTTTGCATCCTTTACCTGTGCGATCACTTGAGCGCGTTGACGATCTTTTTGAACTCGCGGCCGCGCACCTCAAAGTTGGGGTACAGGTCAAAAGAAGCACTTGCCGGGGACAGGATGATGATATCGCCCGGCTTTGCGGCGGTACGTGCCAGCTCTACGGCGTGCTGCATATTGTCTGCGTGCTGAATGGGCAGCGCGGCTTCGTCAAAGCCGGAGCACTCCCGTACAGCCTGCTCGATGCGGGGGCCGGTAGCGCCCATCAGCACCAGATTTTTGACGTGGGCGATGATCTCCGGTGCCAGCGGCTCGTAGGGGATGTGCTTATCGTAGCCGCCCGCGATGAGGATGACCTTCCGGTCAAAGCTGCGCAGACCGGCAATGGTGCGGGTGGGGCTGGTGCCGATAGAATCGTTATAGTACAGCACGCCGTCCAGAGTACGCACCGGCTCGATGCGGTGCTCCACGCCGGTAAAGGTGCTGCCCACCTGACGGATAGCTTCTACGGGCACCTCGCCCCACACGGCAGCGGCAGCAGCCAGCAAGTTCTCGATGTTGTGCAGGCCGCGCAGCTTGACATCCTTCTGGGCAAGGAAGGGGGTCACAACGCCATCTTCGGCCATGCAGAGCATGCCATCCTTGCGCAGGAAAGCACCGTTGTCGGTATCGTGCAGGCGGGTGAACCACACCTGCTTGCCCTTGCAGTCTGCCTGCATGGAGCGGCTGATCTCGTTTTCATAGCCCAGCACGGCGCGGCAGGGCTGCTTCTGGTACAGCAGGATATTGCGCTTGGCATCGATGTATTCCTGCATATCTTTGTGGTGATCCAGATGGTTCGGGGTCACGTTGGTGACCACCGCAATGTTGGGGCTGGCGTGCATACTGATCAGCTGGAAGCTGGAAAGTTCCACCACAGCTACATCCTCCGGGGACACCTCCGGCAGCATGGGCAGCAGGGCTGCGCCGATATTGCCGCCCAAATGCACCTTGCGGCCTGCGGCCTCGTAGAATTTGGAGATAAGGGTTGTGGTGGTGGTCTTGCCGTCCGAGCCAGTCACGGCCACGATCTCGCAAGGGCAGAAATCGAAGAACAGTTCCACTTCACTGGTGACCATGGTGCCGGCGGCCATAGCATCCTGCAGGGGCTTTTCAAAGTAGCCCACAAAGCCCGGGGTGCGCATGATGATGTCCTGTCCCTTGAAGCCGTCCAGATAGTTTTCGCCAAGGCTCAGGTCGATGCCCAGCTCCCGGATGGTGGCGGCGTAATCGCCAAAGTCCTCCACGCTCTTTTTCTGGTCGCACAGGGTCACATGAGCGCCCAGCTCCACAAACTCCTTGATGAGGGTCTTGTGGCTGACGCCTGCGCCGATAAAGGCGACCTTTTTGCCCTGAATAAGCTGGGCAAGCTTCTGCTGATCTTTCTGCATAAAAACAGTTCCTCCTCTAATAGGATCATGGTATAACACCGCGCCGCACGGGCAGCACGGGGATCACTTTGCTGTACCATTATAGTCCATTTGCGCGCAATTGGCAACGGAAAACCGCACAGTCTGCTTCAAAAAGCCCGGTAAATTCACAAAAAGGCAATTGTTTTTTCTGTTGCTTTCTGCTACACTTGTCGTTGCAGAGCGTTTTTTGCCGTTTCTGCGCGAAGATAAACGGAATGAGGTTATTCTTTTTGAAACGATGGTTGCGTTTTACCGCAGCGGTGCTGGCTGCTGCGTTTCTTTTTGCCCTGACCGGCTGCGGCAGCTCCACAAACTCTGCCAGCTTTACATGGTTCGTGGACAGCATCCCCGCAAATCTGGATCCGCAGGTGGCTTCCGGTGCATCGGACGTCATCGCCTGTGAGAACCTGTACGGCACGCTGGTGCGTAAGGACCCGGATGGCGAGCTTGTGCCGGGCCTCTGTGAGAAATGGACGGTTTCTTCAGACGGGCTGACCTACACCTTTACCCTGAAGGACGGCCTGACCTACGCAGCCGTCAAGGGTGCCGCCACAGAGTACGACATTACCGCCGAGGACTTTGTGTTTGCGTTCCGGCGCATTTTCCGTGCCGATACCGCCTCGCCCTACGCAGTGGAGTTTTCCGCCATCCAGAACAGCGCCGCCGTGCAAGCGGGACTGGCGGACGAAAGCAGTCTGGGTGTTTCGGCCAATGGGGCGCTGACGTTGGTGTTCCGGCTGAGCGAACGGGACGATAACTTCTTAGCAAAGCTGGCATTGCCCGGTGCAGCACCCTGCGACGAGGCCTTTTTTGAGAGCACCCGGGGCACCTACGGGCTGACCGCTAAGACTACGCTTGCCAGCGGCAGCTTTTACCTGTACAACTGGACGGCAAACGGCCTGTTTTTGCGCCGTACTGTGGAAAGCCCGCTGGTCGGCAGTCTGCGTCTGGTGCAGGACACCAGCGGTAGCGGCAAAAGTGCAGCCCAGCTTATTGCCGATGGCAAATGCTCGGCAGCGCTGGACGAGAGCGGCGAAGCCACCAACTTACAGACTGCAAGCTATTCCGACACCACATGGGCGCTGCTCTTCAACGCAGCGGAGGGATCGGTGTTCCAGAACCAGCAGCTGCGGCAGGCGTTGGCCGGTATTGCCCGGGAAAACGCCGATGTACCTTCCAGCGGTCTGTACGCCGCCGCAAAGGGGCTTGTGCCGGAGGGGCTGACCGTGGACGGGCTGGACTACCGCGAAACTGCCGGGAATCCCCTGCCTACCATCCCGGAGCCGAAAGCCCTGTATCTGGCTGCGCGACAGGGCATGGCGACCTCGGATTTTTCCGGCGTGACCCTGCTGCTGCCCAAGAACGCCGGGCTGGGCGAACTGGCCGACCAGATCAACAGCGCATGGCAGAAGGAGTGTTCCCTGTTCTTCTCGGTGGAAGAGGTGGAGCAGGACGAGTTTGACGCCCGCATTGCCGCCGGGAAATACACCATTGCCCTTGCGCCCATCCGTGCCGAGGGCGGCAGCGTGTACCAAATGCTGCAGCAATTCACCGCTGAGGGCGGCAGCCTGACCGGCTATGCCGATACCGTTTATGCCGACCGACTGTCACTGAGCGCACAGCAGACCGGCAAGGACCGTTGCGCTCTGTTGGCGCAGTGCGAGCGACAGCTGCTGGAAAGTTGCACCGTGGTGCCCCTGATGGCGCAGCAGAAGCGTCTGCTGCTGTCAAACGGTGTGCGAGACTTGGTATTCGACCCGTTCTTCCCGGTGCTGGACCTGACTTGGGCCAAAATGAGCTGACCGCAAATTTCGTGCGGAAAAGCCTTGACATTCCTGCCCTGCTTTGTTACAATAATGGAGCACTTGCAGGGTTAGCTCATCCGGTAGAGCGACTGCTTCCCAAGCAGTAGGCGGCGGGTTCGAGTCCCGTATCCTGCTCCAGAATATAGTGGTGAAACGTTCAAATTTCGTTCGTTTCACCGCTTTTTTGTTTCATCTTGCTTCCGTTCGCAAATCATGCTATACTCCTATCAGCAGAAATGCCCGGGCGTTTACCGCCCTCCTCGGTCTTGAAGACCGTGCCAGCGCATTTCTGCTTTTTTATTGCCTTTGGCAGCAGCTCGTGTTATGATAAAAAGCAGAAAGCAGCTTAGGGGCGTTACTGCCCTGCTCGGTCTTGAATACCGTGGTAAGGCTGCTTTTATTTTTGCTTGCTTTCAACGGCAGACCGTGCTATACTTTGAGCAGAGACCTTCGACCCTCTGCTCCTCGAATCCTCGGATTCCATGTGGGCTTTGCCGGAGATCTCTTGGAAGCGCTCCGGCAATCTACTCCTTGAATTTTCGGATTCTGCGTGGGTACCACCGAAGGGCTTCTATAAGTTCTTCGGCAATCTGCTGGCATCGGCGCTCTCCGCTCCGGTGACGGTTCCACCGGAGAACTTTTATAAAGCCCTCCGGCAATCTACTTCTGGAGTCTACGGATTCTGCACGGGTACCACCGGAGAGTTTCTATAAAGCCTTCCGGCTGTCTACTCCTTGAATCTTCGGATTTTACGTGGGTTTCGCCGGAGGCTTTATTTTTTGCCGCAAAAAACACTCCCGGGCTTTTTATGGAAAGTCCGGGAGTGTTTGCGTTTAACTGATTTTATATCGCGTTACTTTGCCACAAGTTCGGCGGCAAGGGCATCCATCTGTGCCTCGGCAGCGGCGTTGGCGGCAGAGCGGATGGTGACCACGTTCTCGCAGAGGGTGATATTTTTCATACTCTCCAGCTCGGCGCGCATAAGCTTTGCAGCCATGGGTGCCCAAGTACCGTTTTCCATCAGACCGACGGTGCGGTTCTGGAAGCTCTTGGTCTTGAGGTGAGTCAGCAGATTCTCCATCGGCGGGAAGAGGAAGCCGTCGTAGGTAGCGCAGGCCAGCACGATCTTACCGCAGCGGAAAGCTTCGGTAACGGCATAGGAAACATCGGTGCGGGTCAGGTCCATCTCCACCACCTTTGCGCCCTGTGCGCGCAGCTTTTCAGCCATGGTGTGGGCAGCGGCGCGGGTGTGGCCGTGGATGGAGGCACTGGCTACCAGAATCTTTTCCGGCTCCTCGGCCTTGTAGCTGGACCAGAGATCGTAGTAGTTCAGGTACTTGCCCAGATCGCCGGTAAGCACCGGGCCGTGCAGCGGGCAGATCGTCTTGATATCCAGTGCCGCAGCCTTTTTGAGCAATGCCTGCACCTGCGGGCCGTACTTGCCCACAATGTTCAGGTAGTAGCGGCGGGCTTCGCTGGCCCAGTCGGCGTTTTCGTCAAACTTTGCCACGGCACCAAAGCGGCCAAAGCCATCGGCAGAGAACAGTACCTTCTCGCTGCTCTCGTAACTGACCATGACCTCCGGCCAGTGCACCATGGGAGCAAACACAAAGGTGAGGGTGTGGGTGCCAAGGCTCAGGCTCTCGCCATCCTTTACCACCACGCGGCGCGCCGGAGCAATGGCATCTGCGCCAAAGAACTGCTCCATATACTGGAAGGTCTTGGCGTTGCCCACCACCTGCATTTCCGGGTAGAGGGCTGCCAGCTTTGCCACGTTGGCGCCGTGGTCCGGCTCCATGTGAGAGACTACCAGATAGGCGGGCTTGCGGCCGCCCAGTGCCTCGGCAAGGTTTTCCAGCCAAGGCTCGGTAGCGCGGGCGTCCACCGTGTCCAGAATGGTGGTCTTTTCGTCCAGAATGACATAGGAATTATAGCTGACCCCGGTGGGCACCGGATACTGACTCTCGAACAGGTCGATAGTGGTATCGTCCACGCCTACGCCAAGAATGGCTTCGCTGATTTTTTTCATGCTCATACCGTTCAAACTCCTTTTGTTTTATGTTGTGCCGTAAAGCGGCAAAAATTTATAAGAACGATTCCTATAATACCACATTGTCATAAATTTCGCAAGGGATAACGCAGGAAAGTTCTGCACATCAAAGCTCTTCCCCGCTCTCCGGCAGACGTGCCGTTACCGGTCTGCCCGGCTCGGTGTCCAGCTCCAGCAGGGTGGCGGCAGTGTTCTCGTCCAGCGTCTGCACCGCACGCAGCTTGCGGCTGATGGCGCGGCTGCGCACCCCGATGAGGTTATCCAGCTCTTCGTCCGTCTGGCGCAGGCGCTGCTGCATCTTGGAAAGCCCCTGCCCGAACTTGTCGAACTCGGTTTTGACCGCACCCAGCAGCTGCCACACCTCGCCGGAGCGCTTCTGGATGGCAAGGGTCTTGAAGCCCATTTGCAGACTGTTGAGCAGTGCCGCCATGGTGCTGGGGCCAGCCACGTTCACCTGATAATCCCGCTGCAAAACTTCCAGCAGCCCGGCGTTCACCACCTCGGCATACAGACCCTCAAAGGGCAGAAACAGGATGCCGAAAGCCGTGGTATAGGGCGGCTCCACATATTTTTCCCGGATATCCTTTGCCTCGCTGCGCAGCACCAGTTCCAGCGCGTGGCGGGCGTTTTCCACTGCCTGTGCATCGCCGGAGGCCTGCGCATCCTGCAGGTGGGCATAGGTATCGCCGGGGAATTTGGAGTCGATGGGCAGCCAGACACTGTTGCCGTCCACACCGGGCATACGGATGGCGTACTCCACCCGCTGGGTGCTGCCGGGGATGGTAGCTACGTTGGTGTCGTACTGCTCCGGTGCAAGAATTTCTTCCAAAATCGCGCCCAGCTGGATCTCGCCCAGAATGCCGCGGGTCTTAACGCCGGAGAGAACCTGCTTCAGCCCGCCCACATCGGCGGCAAGGCTCTGCATTTCGCCCAAACCCTTGTACACCTGCTCCAACTGGTCGTTGACCGCCTTAAAGCTTTCGGTCACCCGCTTTTGCAGTGCGTCCTGCAATTGCTCGTCCACAGTGTGGCGAATCTCGTCCAGCTTCTGGGCGTTCTGCGCCTGCATGGCGGCAAGGCCGTCTGCCAGCGCTTTGCGCATCTCTTCCAGCTTGCGGGCGTTGGAGGCTTCCAGCCCCTGCAAGCGCTGCTCCATGGTCTGCTGCTGGGTGTTCTGCCCTGCCGTCAGGGTGCTGCTCATGCCCTGCACTGCGGTTTGCAGGGTATCGCTGATGTGCGCCATCGCGGCCAGATTCTGCTGTGCCTGCTGCGCCTGCTTTTCTTCCAGCACCCGCGCCTGTGCTTCCAGCTGCTGGTGCAGCCACTCCTTCAGGGCTTCATCATCCTGCCGGGCGGCGGGCTTGCCGACGCGGTACAGCAAAAGCGCCTGCAGCAGACAGATGACCACCAGCAGAAGCGTATACAGTCCTGCCAAAAATTCCATAGACCTTCTCCTTTAACTCAAAAATCCGGGTCTTGCGGTAATAGCAGACCCGGATCTGTTTATACTTCCTGATGCTTTACGATCTCCTGCTTGGTCTCCACCTGCTGGCCGTACAGACCCACACCGTCTACCTCCATCTCGCCTACCTGATTATCACAGGGGTCAGCACGGAAGGAGCACATGGGCGGGTCGAAGGGGGCGCAGATGTCGCTGTTGGCCACCATGCGGTCGGTGTCCAGATTGCCGAAGTAGTGCAGGCGCATCTTCTCGTTGCCTGCACGCGCCATGGAGGCACCGGCGGAGCAATCGGCGTACATCCAGCCCTTGGGCGCGATGTAGAACATTGCCCAGTCGTGGCAGCCGGCTGTCTCCGGCCGTGCCACCATGCCGCTCTGCCACTTTGCCGGGATGCCTGCAATGCGGCAAAGGGTGATAAAGGTTGCGGCCATCACGCCGCAATCGCCCCGGCGGCTGCGGGCGCAATTATCGGTGATGTTCTCGTGCACAAAATACATGGGCTGGAAGTGGTAGTGCACGTTCAGGGTGACAAAATCATAAATGCGCTTTGCCTTCTGCACCGGGTCGGTGATACCCTCGGTCAGCTGCGCAGCCAGTGCCTTCATATAGGGGGTAAAGGCGATGTGGGGCAGCTGCTCGGCGGTGTCAAAATCCGGCTGCACCGAGTCGGCCTGCATTTCCAGCGGGGCAGCGTAGTGCGCAGTGCTGCGGTAGCTGTACTGTGCCCCAAAGCGGCAGTTCTCGGCAAGGTCTGCCTCCCAGTACGCGGTGCGCTGGGGTGCGGTTTCTGGCGCAATATAAGTGGGCTGGGCGGTAAAGCTGTCCAGCGTAATGTTGCTCTGTGCCGGGCAGGCAGCAGGCAGCGGCAGCCACACCTTGACGTGCACGGTGTTTCTGCCCTCAGCCTTTGCAGCAGCAAGGGCGCGGGCAAAGGTCTCGTCAGTCATGCCGATGCTGGCGCGCAGAGTGATGTCTGCACTGACTGCGCCGGTGCGCACCATCTGGTCGTGCTGGGGCTCAAAACGATCCCAGCTGCGTTCCGGGACGGGCGCGTCCAGCTGACGGGCGGCAAGGTCGGGATGGGTGGCCACCAGCGTTTCGGCGGCGCGGTAGATATAGCGCTTCTGCCCTTCCACAAAACGCCAATCCATCTGCCCGGCAGCATCCAATGCGGCGAACTCCTCTGCGGTAAAGTCCCGCAGGGTGGCCTGCAGCCGGTTCAGCAGCTGCTCGGCGGTGAGCGTGTAGTCCCGCGGCAGACGGCGCAAAATCTCCCGGTGCGCCAGCAGACCCTGCCGCCACGCATCCACGCCGTGGGGGGTGGGGTTTACCGGCAGCGCGCCCTGCGGGTGCAGGGGCTGGTTCTGGCTGGCAGTCCAGTCCTCAGCCAGACAGGCATCGATGCGCGCAATGGCGGCATCGTAGTAGCCCGCCTCCTTCAGGCGGCGGATGTCATCCGGCAGCTCCATGTTCAGGTATGCAAAACAAGTATTCTGATCCATCATGCTCTACTCCTTTTTATTTATGGTCAGGCAGTGGTCTGCTGCTCCCAAAAAGCTACGGCTTCCGTCAGCCACCCCTCGGCATCGGTGGTATCACCCACTCCGATGCAATGGGGTGCAGACTCAAACACCTTTACAACATAAGGCACCTTATGGGCTTCCAGCGCCGCTTGCAGTGCCGGGCCCTGCGCCTGATTGATCATCCATGGCAGCACCTTGTCATCCTTTCCGTACCAGAAAAATACCGGCGGATAATCATCCGTGATAAGATCTGCCACACTGGAGCAGTAGTAGTGCCACCCATAGTTGCCGGTATCCATAAACGCCTGATACGCGATCTTTACCTCTGAAAAGTTCACCACCGAATAACCCAGCAGCAGCGCACCGGGCTTTGCAGCGCCGTAATGGCCGTAGCCGCGTTCCTTGTTCGCAAACACACCCGCAAGCTGACCGCCGGAGGAATAGCCTACCAGCGCATAGTCCTGCGTGTGGATGGAAAGCTCCTCGCCAAGGCTCGTCACCAGCTGCACTGCCCGTGCCAGATCCTGAAGCGGAGCGTTATCGCCCAGATCCAAAAAGGTGCGGTAGCGCAGCACGAACACGGCATAGCCCCGTTTATGCAGCTCGTAGGCGGTGGAGCCGCCCTCGCCCATCTCTGAGGTTATGGTCAGGGCGTTGCCGGGGATCACGATAGCCGTTTTGGCACCAGGCGTCTCTGCCGGATAATAAAACAGCTGCACACAGCCCAGACTGGAATTCTGTTCGATCTCCTCCGGGGTGTAGACCTGATAGGTGACCTTAACGCCCTTGTTATAGTTATCAATGATAAGGTTCAGTGCGGCAATGCCGGACTCCCGGTCGGTGTTGCCAAAATAGTCGTGCAGGGTCTTGTTTTTCCAGCGTTCCACCATCAGCGGCGTCATCTCGCGGCAATATGTATAATAACCCGTTCCTTGAATCGCCGGGTTCGCGCGCAACTGTGCCATCGTAGTTTCTGCGGTGACATGGGGTGCGCTCTCTGCGCCAAAGGCAGGCAGCGCTGTACAAAGCACAAGCCATACCATACACAGCAGCACCCAGACCGTTTTTCTCATACATCCTCCATGGGAGACGGCGCATCCCCCGCGCCGCATTCTTGTTCCCCTATTGTATCACAAACGGGTGGGATGTCAAAACAATTTCTGTGCAGTCCGCTTCTTGTACCGTCCGGCAAATTCTGCTATACTGGAATTGATCCGGGAGTGGAAAGAGAGTGTGGGCATTTTTCGGCCTGCCGAGGATGAAAGTATGGATAAGATCATCATCCGGCCTATGACGCCGGAGGACTGGGGCGCAGTCTCCAGAATCTATGTTGAGGGCATCGCTACGGAATACGCAACCTTTCAGACCGAATGCCCGCCCTATACCGCGTGGGACGCTTCCCACACAAAGGAGTGCCGTCTGGTCATTCTTTCCGGCGGGGTTCTGGCAGGGTGGTGCGCTTTGCACCGGGTAGACCCCCGCTGGTGCTACCGGGGCGTAGCCGAGGTAAGCATCTATGTAGGCGAACAGTTCCGGGGGCACGGGCTGGGCTTCCGGCTGTTGAGCGCCCTGTGCGCCGCTGCCGAAAAGGCTGGGTACTGGACGCTGCAATCCACTGTTTTGCAGGATAACGCTGCCAGCCGCGCCCTGCACGCCAAGTGCGGCTTCCGGCTGGTAGGATGCCGGGAGCGCATTGCACGGGACTGCCACGGCCGCTGGCTGGATACCTATCTGATGGAGCGCCGCGCCGCCGCAGACGAGCCGGAGGGGTTCAAAAAGCTGTGACCCGCCTCACGAAGTAGGAACACAAAGCAGAAGGAGCCGCTGCACTTTTTGGGTGCAGCGGCTCCTGTTATTTGCGATGCTTCGGTTTTACCACTCGTCGTATTCGCCGTTGGCGTTTTTGGCGGCAGCCACGCGGCTGCGTTTGAACATACTTTCCACCACAGCACAGTACTTATCGGCAAGGCAGACGATGATGGCCTCGCGGCAGCTGGGCACATGACGGAAGGTCAGCGGCCACATGTGGCTGGAAATGATGCTCTGTTCCTTTTTGGTGATATGGAACACCTGTTCTGCATTGACGCAGGCGCGGCTCGGGTGGGAGAAGCCGTGCATCTCGAACAGGCGGCGGATGCCATGGAAGGTACCTTTTTTATGCCAGTCGTACAGATAAAAATCGTGCAGGAAAGCACCGACAGCCAGCGAGGTCTCGTCTGCACCCAAATGCAGCCGATGGTTCAGCCACCAGCTGACCAGCACCACATTCTTGCAGTGCTGATAGGTGGTAACGTCCCCATGCTGGATAAACTCCCGCATCTGCTGCACCTTGGGGTTTTGATCGTATTTTTCCAGAATGGCATAAAGCTGTTCGCGTTCCGTAACAGAAAGCTGCATGAGCAAAATTTCCTTTCAACTCAATACGTTAACGTTTGTTTCAGGAGCGGAGCTGCACCGGGTTGGAATTGCCGAAATTTTCGGCCTCGGAAGGGTTTGCCCGCTTGAGGGTCAGGTCTACCAGATACTGCTTGCCGTCACCCAGCTCTTCCAGCTGGGCAAGCTTTGCATTGGCAGCGGCTTCGTCCGGGTACCACTGGATGAGGAAGAAGTTTTCCGCTTCCACCCCGTAGTACAGCCAGAAGCCGTCCGCGCGCAGCAGATCGTCCAGATGATCCACCTCTTCGCCGTCCGGCAGGCCAAGACCTTCCTCTGCATAGAGGTTTTCCGGCTCTACCTGAAGCATCTCAATGACCTGAATAGAGCTTTGCAGGTACTCGTCCTGCGAGGTGCTCTTATCGGAGCGCTCCCAGCCGGTGAGAAATGCCTGCATAAGCAGGTCGCGCACCTTGATGCGCGGCAGTGTGGGATCCATAACCATTTTTGTTTCCTTCTTTCGTGGTTTTATCCCCGTTGGACAGTATACGGCATACGCCTGTGCAAGTCAACGGTTTATTTGTGAATTTTTTGTAGGTACGGCCAAAATTTACAAACGCTTTTCCTGTTTCAGTCGGTTATCTCAGGCATGGAAGGAAAAGGTATCGTTCAGCCACTCCACCGCAAGCTTGACCCAGCAGTGACGGTGGGCACTGTCGGCGTCCACCTCCGGGGTGGAGATGCTGGTGCCGTGGCGTCCCTTTTCAAACAGGTGCGCTTCACACGGTACGCCCGCCTTGTGCAGAGCGTTCAGTAACAGCAGAGTGTTCTCCACCGGGACGGTCTCGTCCTCCATGGTATGCCAAACGAACACCGGCGGTGCGGCCGGGGTGATCTTATCCTCCAGCGTAAAGCGCTGGTGGGCAGCAATGTCCTGCGTGCCGGTCAGCTGCACAAAGCTGTCCCTGTGGGCGTATTCCCCGGCGGTGACCACCGGGTAGGCCAGCAGCAGGGCGTTGGGGCGCGGCTGGTCTGCCATGCCGGGGATCTCCCACACTGCACCGGAAAGCACCAGATGCCCGCCGGCAGAAAAACCGCACAAAGCGATCTGATCCGCCAGAATATTCCACTGTTCTGCGTGCTGCCGCACAAGACCGATGGCCTGTGCCAGCTGCCGCATGGGCAGCGCGTCCCGGGCGTTCTCCCCTACCGCGTAGTGCAGTACCACCGTGTGGTAGCCAGCTGCCGCAAATTGCAGCGCTACGGGGTCGCTCTCTCGGGGGCTGACGTGGGTATAGCCGCCGCCGGGCACCACCAGCACCAGCGGGCGCTGCCGGAAATGCGGCATGGCCTCCACGCTCTCCCGCAGGTAGAGCGTCAACGTACCGCCGCCGGTCAATTCCAGTTGCTCAAGCTGCATTTACACATCCTCCTTATAAAATCCGTGCCGTCCCTCCGGGTGCGCCGCAATAAATTCTGCGCACAGGTCGGCGCAAATGCGGCACAGCTCCGGGCAGGGGCGCTTTTTATAATAATCTGCGGTGCGTTCCTCTGCTGCCGTGCCTCCGGCAGGGGCAGCGCCCGCCTTTGCCAGCAGTTCCCGGCAGATGATGCTGCCGCCGTTGCGGGTGCGGTACTGCTCTGCCGCCTGTTGCACCAGTGCGTACATCCGGGATTTATCCTTGGGGTCGGCAGGGTCGGCATAGACCATGCTCAGCACGGTCACCACACCGCAGAACGCCCCACACACCTCCCGCATCCGGCCAATACCTGCGCCAAATCCTGCGGAAAGGCGCAGCGCCATTTCCTCGGTCAGGCCAAGCTGCGGTGCAAACGCCGCCACCACGCTCTGACTGCAATTATAACCCTTTAAAAACCATGCGTAGGCGGCATCGCCCTGTTTTGACATTTTCTCACATCCTTCCGGCATACTCGCTCCATTATAGCACAGTCTGCGCAAAAGTGGGAAAGCTTTTCCAGAAAAATTTCTCTCTTCATATAAGAGACGATTCCGGCGCGCCGTTTCGTGCACCGGGGCAGCAAATCTTTTACTTTTTTAACTTTTTATGAAAAGTCTTGATTTTCCCTGCAAGTCGTTGTATATTAGCACTCAGAAGTTATGAGTGCTAAGTATTCTGGCGGTTTGCCGGGTACGGCGCGCCAAATATGTGATAAAAGAGGTTTTGTATTATGGCCAAGAAAGAATTTCAGGCAGAGAGCAAAAAGCTGATGGACATGATGATCAACTCCATCTATACCAATAAAGAGATCTTCCTGCGGGAGCTGATCTCCAACGCTTCGGACGCCATTGATAAGCTGTACTATAAGAGCCTGACCGATACCTCCGTGGGCATGAACAAGAGCGATTTCCGCATCCTCATCACCCGCGATAAGGAAAACCGCATCCTGACCGTGGAGGATAACGGCATCGGTATGACCAAGGAAGAGCTGGAGCAGAATCTGGGCACCATCGCACACTCCGGTTCTCTGGATTTCAAGAAGGACAACAAGGACGAGAACATTGATATCATCGGTCAGTTCGGTGTGGGCTTCTACTCCGCCTTTATGGTGGCCGATAAGCTGACCGTTATCTCCAAGGCTTATGGCTCGGACGAGGCATGGCAGTGGGAGTCCTCCGGTGTGGACGGCTACGAGATGACCCCCGCCCAGAAAGATACCGTGGGCACCCAGATCATTCTGCACATCAAGCCGGATACCGACACTGAGAAATACGACAACTTCCTGGACGAATACGGCATCGTGGCCATCGTGAAGAAGTACAGCGACTATGTGCGCTACCCCATCCAGATGGAGCGCGAAAAGAGCCGTCAGAAGCCCGAACCGGACCCCAAGCCCGAGGATTATAAGCCCGAGTGGGAGACCTACACCGAGCTGGAGACCCTGAACAGCATGATCCCCATCTGGAAAAAGCAGAAGAGCGAAGTGACCGATGAGGAGTACAACAGCTTCTACAAGGATAAGTTCGGTGATTACGCCGACCCCGCCCGGGTCATCGTGAGCCGCACCGAAGGCACTGCCAACTACAATGCCCTGCTGTTCGTGCCCAGCCACCGTCCCTACGATTTCTACACCAAGGACTACGAGAAGGGTCTGGCACTGTACGCCTCCGGTGTGCTGATTATGGAAAAGTGCGCCGACCTGCTGCCGGATTACTTCAGCTTTGTAAAGGGCATTGTGGACAGTCAGGATCTGAGCCTGAATATCAGCCGTGAGATGCTGCAGAAGGACAGCCAGCTGAAGCTGATCCATAACGCACTGGAAAAGAAGATCAAGAACGAGCTGCACGCCATGCTGAACAACGACCGTGCGAAGTACGAGGAGTTCTGGAAGGAGTTCGGCCGTCAGATCAAGTTTGGTGCTTACTCTGACTACGGTATGCACGCCGAACTGCTGCGCGACCTGCTGCTGTTCTGGTCTGCCAAGGAGCAGAAGATGGTCACCCTGCAGGAGTACATCGACAAGATGCCCGCAGAGCAGAAGTACATCTACTTTGCCGCAGGCGACTCCACCGACCGTCTGGCAAAGCTGCCCTCCGCAGAGCTTGTGCTGGACAAGGGCTTTGACGTGCTGCTGCTGACCGAGGATGTGGATGAGTTCTGCCTGCAGATCCTGCACAGCTACCCCCGCAAGGATGCCGAGGGCAAGGACGGCACCGTGGAGTTCAAGAACGTGAACAGCGGTGATCTGGGTCTGGAATCCGAGGAGGAGAAGAAGGCCGCCGAGGATGCCACCGCCGAGAACAAGGCTCTGTTCGATGCCATGAAGGACGCTTTGAACGGCAAGGTGAAGGAGGTCAAGGTCTCCACTCGCCTGAAGGATCACCCCGTCTGCCTGAGCGCTGACGGCCCGCTGTCCATTGAGATGGAGAAGGTGCTGTCCAAGCAGCCCGGCAGCGAGGGCGTGAAGAGCGACAAGGTGCTGGAACTGAACGTGAACCACCCTGTGTTTGCCGCCCTGAAGGCCGCACAGGAAGCCGGTGACACCGAGAAGCTGAACAAGTACAGCGCTCTGCTGTACGCACAGGCACAGCTGATTGAAGGTCTGCCCGTGGATGACCCCGCCGCTTATGCCGAGGCCGTTTGCAGCCTGATGAAGTAAACTTTTATGGAGAGGCCGCTGTGTTTTGCGCAGCGGCTTCTTTTGTTGCTGATGATTTTTAATTTTGCACTTGTCGCGGTCTGTGGATCGCTCCAAGCGCATTTTCACAAGAACAGAAATACCCTCTTAACAAAAAGGCCGCGCTCCGCTATAATAGAGTGGAACGCGGTCTTATTTTTATCTTTCTGTGAAAGGAATTCTGTTTCATGGAGCCGAGAAAACATTATTTTGCAAAGATTCCCACCATTGCCATCTTTATCGTCATGGCGATGTCCGGGCCGTTGGGGGTACTGCTGTTTATCCTGAAAGGCATCGACCAGAAGGTGCAGAAGGAAGAGCAGGAAGCCGCCCGCGCCCGGGGCGACTACCGCGCCGACCTTGGGCCGGAGCCCGACCGGAAGAGTGAGCCTGTTTACGGACACGATGTGCCTACCGAGGCGCAGAAAAGCGCCAAGCAATGGCACAAGAATATTGCCACCCTCTGCACCATCATGGGTGCGGTCTTTCTGCTTGCCGGCGTGACGAATGCGGTGGACGTCCTGGAGATCTGGCGGTTTTACCCGGGCTTCAGCGGCCTGTTCTCGAATATCGCCATGGTCATTGGCGGCGGCGGTGCGCTGCTGACCGGTCTGCGGATGAACAGCACCCACAAGCTGGAGCGGCTGCTGGATAAGGTGGTGGGCGAGCGGGATAACATCCCCCTGCCGGAACTGTTTGCTGCCGCCGGGGTGGATGCCACCCGGGGACGTGCTGCCGTGAAAAGCGCCATCGAGCACGGATACTTCGGCGCGGATGCCTATATTGACAACCGCACCGACACGCTGGTGGTGCGGGGTGCGGCACCACAGCCGAAAAAGCCTGCGCAAGCCCCGACACCTAAAGTTCAGCCCGCCGCAGCGGACGAGTACGCCGCCCTGCTGCGCCAGCTGCGAGAGGTAAACGATGCCATCCCTGACCCGGTGATGAGCCAGAAGATCTCCCGCCTGGAAGAAGTCAGCGGGCGCATCTTTGCGCTGGCGCAAAAAGACCCGGACAAAAAAGCGCAGCTGCAAAAGTTTATGAACTACTATCTGCCCACTGCGCTCAAGCTGCTGAACACCTACGCCAGCCTTTCTGGACAGGCAGTGGAGGGCACGAACATCACCGAGGCCAAGCACAGCATCGAGCGCAGCATGGACCTGCTGGTGACCGCCTTTGAAAACCAGTTGGACAAGCTGTTCCAAGCCGATGCGCTGGACGTGAACGCCGACATTGCCGCACTGGAAGGAATGCTGAACCTTGACGGTCTGACCGGCAGCGAATTTACCCGCTGAACCACACCCCCGCACCCGATGGCTGCATCGACGCGGGGGTATTTTTTGTGCAAAGTGCAATTTTCCATCCCGTCTTTTTTGGGCACCGCGCTCAAAATTCCGGGATTTGTGTGCATTTATGCCAAGCATTTTGATTTGCCCGAAAAACTTTTATTTTATTTGTTCGGCAGCAGTCGATTGGGCTGCACAGGCGCTTTTTGCAACTTTTCATCGAGATGCAACAATAACACATGGTTTTTTGCGCTGCATTTGACTATTATAGAAGCAGCTACGGCAGCTTCGAACGGCTGCATCAACTTTTCCGATCATAATAGTAGGAGGAAATTTCCATGATGAAGTCCATTTCCACCTGGAAGCAGGAACTGACCGAGGGCGCACACGCTGCGCGTCTGGCTGCGCTGTACTGCTGCACCCCTGACAAGACCCCTGCACAGGCAGCCCGTTATACGGCTGTTCTGGACGGGTTAGAGACCACCTTCGGCGCACATACCGAGGCCGGTCTGTATAGTGCCCCCGGCCGCACCGAGATCGGCGGCAACCACACCGACCACCAGCATGGCCGTGTACTGGCTGGCAGCGTGAACATTGACATGATCGCTGCTGCCGCCCCCAACAGCCTGAACCAGCTGCGCGTGCAGAGCGAGGGCTACGACCTGTGCGTTATCGACCTTGACGACCTGACTGCCCGCAAGGAGGAGGAGAACACCACCGCTTCCCTGCTGCGCGGCGAGTGCGAAGCCTTCCGTCAGCGCGGCGCAAAGCTGTCCGGTCTGGACGTGTACATTTCCTCTAACGTGCCCAAGGGCAGCGGCGTTTCTTCCTCTGCCGCCTTTGAAGTGCTGGTCGGTGTGATTTTGAACGACTGCTTCATGGATGAAAAAGTCTCCCCCATTGCCATTGCGCAGATCGGCCAGTGGGCAGAGAATGTGTACTTTGGCAAGCCCTGCGGCCTGATGGATCAGATGGCCTCCAGCGTGGGCAACATTATCACCATCGACTTTGCCGACAAGGCAAACCCCGACGTGGAGCCGGTGCAGGTGGACTTTTCCAAGGCCGGTCTGGCACTGTGCATTCTGGACTCCGGTGCAGACCACGCCGACCTGACCGACGAGTACGCCGCCATCCCCAACGAGTGCCGCGCTGTGGCCGCTGTGTGCGGCGGCGAGGTGCTGCGGGACGTGCCCTTTGAGACCTTCCTTGCAAATATCCCGGCCTGCCGCAAGCAGTGCGGCGACCGCGCTGTGCTGCGCGCCTTCCACTTCTACGCCGATAATGACCGCGTGCCCCAGCAGGTGGCCGCCCTGCGCGAGGGCAATTTTGATGCCTTTTTGCAGATGGTGACTGCCTCCGGCGACAGCAGCTGGGAGTATTTGCAGAACGTCATCCCTGCCGGTTACAAGGAGCATCAGGAGGTGGCTGTGACCATCGCCGCTGCTAAGCATTATCTGGGCGGCAAGGGCGCTGTGCGCGTGCACGGCGGCGGTTTTGCCGGTACGGTGCAGGCCTTTGTGCCGGTGGAGATGCTGGCAGACTTTAAGGCAAACATGGAAAAGATCCTCGGCGCTGGCCGCTGCCATGTGCTGAGCATCCGTCCTGAGGGAGGTGCTGTGCTGTGATCTCCACCGCCATCCAGCAGCTCGTGAACTACGGGCTGGACACCGGGCTCATCTTGCCCGATGACGAGATCTATATCCGCAACCAGCTGCTGATGACCATGCAGCTGGACGACTTTACCGCCCCGGACAGCGAGGTGTGCTATACCGATCTGGAAAGCATCCTCAAGACCCTTGTGGACGATGCCGTTGCCCGCGGCGTGTGCGAGGATAATTCCACCGCACGCGATCTGTTCGACACCAAGCTGATGGGCGTGCTGACCCCGCGCCCCAGCATCGTGCGCGCAAACTTTGAGGAGCGGTACGAAAACGAGGGCCCGCAGGCCGCCACCGACTGGTTCTACAAGTTCAGTCAGGACACCGACTACATCCGCCGCTACCGCATCAAGCGTGATCTGAAGTGGGTCACCAAGACCGAGTACGGCGATCTGGATATCACCATCAACCTGTCCAAGCCGGAAAAAGATCCCAAGGCCATTGCCGCCGCAAAGCTTGCCCCCCAGAGCGCTTACCCCAAGTGCCAGCTGTGCGTGGAGAACGAGGGCTACGCAGGCCGCATGAACCACCCCGCCCGCGAAAATCACCGCATCATCCCGCTGACCATTAACGACAGCGCATGGAATTTGCAGTACAGCCCCTACGTTTACTACAATGAGCACTGCATCGTGTTCAATAACCAGCACACCCCTATGAAGATCGAGCGGGCAACCTTCCGCAAGCTGCTGGATTTTGTGGGTCTGTTCCCCCACTATTTTGTGGGCAGCAACGCTGACCTGCCCATCGTGGGCGGCAGCATCCTGAGCCACGACCACTTTCAGGGCGGCCATTACGAGTTCGCCATGGCCAAAGCACCTATTGAAAAGCCTTGGGTGTTCCCCGACTTTGAGGATGTAGAGGCCGGCATCGTGCACTGGCCCATGAGCTGCATCCGTCTGACCTGTGCGGATGACGCACGCCTTGTGGAGCTGGCCGATAAGCTGCTGGCTGCATGGCGCGGCTACACCGACGAGAGCTGCTTTATCTTTGCCGAGACGGATGGCGAGCCCCACAACACCATCACCCCCATTGCCCGGATGCGGGACGGCAAGTATCAGCTGGATCTGGTGCTGCGCAACAACATCACCACCCCGGAGCATCCGCTGGGTGTGTACCACCCCCATACCAAGCTGCACCACATCAAAAAGGAGAACATCGGCCTCATCGAGGTGATGGGTCTGGCCGTGCTGCCCAGCCGCCTGAAGCAGGAGCTGCTCGACCTTGCAGATGTGCTGGTGGCGCATCGGCCCACCGCAGAGTACCCCGAAGCCCTGCAAAAGCATGCCGCGTGGGCCGAGGAGATCCTTGCAAAGCACCCGGAGCTGAACGCAGATAACGTTCACACCATCCTGCAGGACGAGGTGGGCCATGTGTTCGCACAGGTGCTGGCCGATGCCGGTGTGTACAAGCTGGATGAAGCCGGCCGCGCCGGTTTTGTCCGCTTCCTTGAAAGCGTAAAATAAACCATAACTCCCCCAGGCTGTTGCACATATCATGGCGCAACAGCCTTTTTTAGAGCACAGCATCGAACAAAAGCACTTTTCCTTTGCTCTCCCCCCTGTGAAAAAATCAATGGGAAAATCCGCAGATTTTCCCATTGATAAATTAAAATATTCATTCCGTTGAAAATGGCCAAAGCAACGCGGCGGCCATTCAAAATTGTTTTTTGTAGATGGAGGTATCGCTATGCACTGCACTTTGGAAGTATGCGTAGACAGCACTGCCAGCGCACTGGCGGCAAAACGCGGCGGCGCTGACCGGCTGGAGCTGTGCGCCGACCTGATTATCGGCGGCACCACTCCTTCCCCTACCCTGCTGCGTCAGGTCAAGGCCGAGACAGGCTTGCCGGTGCGGGCGCTGCTCTGTCCCCGCTTCGGCGATTTCTGCTACGACCGTTACGAGCTTGCACAGATGGCCGAATGCGCAGCCGAGCTGGTAGCCGCCGGTGCCGACGGCATCGTGACCGGCGTGCTGACCCCGGCAGGAGCGCTGGACACAGACGCCCTGCGCCCCATCTATGCCGCAGCCCGGCAGGCGGCAGAAAAAGCACACCGCACCGTGGACTGCACCCTGCACCGTGCTTTTGATGTCTGCTGCGACCCCTTTGCTGCGCTGGAAGCTGCAAAGCAGCTGGGGCTTGCCACCATCCTGACCAGCGGACAGGCCGCAAGTGCCCCGCAGGGTGCTGCCCTGCTGCGGCAGCTGGTGGAAGCTGCCGGGCAGGAAGTGGAAATATTGGTAGGTGCAGGCGTATCAGCTGACAACATCCCCGCCCTTGCCGCCCAGACTGGTGCCCGGGCGTTCCACCTTTCCGGCAAGCAGGTGCTGGACAGCCGCATGACCTTCCGGCGGGAAGGCGTGCCCATGGGGCTGCCGGGTTTTTCGGAGTTTGAGATCTGGCAGACCAGCGAAGCAAACATCCGCGCCGCCCGCACCGCATTGGATACGCTGTAACGGACAAACGAAACTTTTATATCCTATTCCGGCGTAAGATGTTTTCTATCACGACCCTCTCCCGTGAAAACGCAAAATCGGGCAGCCCGCAGGCTGCCCGATTTTGCTCTATTTCAAATGATTTTTCCGCTGAATATGCCCAAAGCAAAGCGGAGGGCATTCCAAATCGTCCTACTTCAGTGCAGGGCGGCAAACCGGGCTGCGCCGCGGGTGCACAGCCAGCGGTGCAGCAGTAAATCCAGCCCCAGCAGCACAGCCAGACAAACAGTCTGTGCGGCCAGCGGCGGCACAGCGTAGTCCAGTAAGATCAGGGGCAAAAACAGCACCCCGCCCGCCAGCAGCCACCCGCCGAACATCGCCAGCATACTGGCGGCGCTCCGCTTGACCACGGCAGCTTCGCTGACCCAGTGGAGGTTGGGCAGGCATAATCCCAAGGCAAGGCCCATTTGCGCCGTCAGCCACACAAAGGCTGCCAGCACCACCATCACCAGCAGCCCCTGCCCTGCCGGAATACGCAGCGCCGCCATGGCGCACCCGGCGCAAAACCACGCTCCCGGCAGCGTGAGCAGCAATTGCAGCTCCACCTTTACCCGCAGAACCTGCTGCGGGGCAACCGGCAGGCTTTGCAGCAGCCAGAGGGTGCCGCCCTCCAGCGACACTGACGGCGCTGTGATAAAGTTCATGGCGGCTATGGCGCACACCATCCCGCACACCAGCATGGGCAGGCTCTCCGGCGGGTAAGCTGCGGTAAAGGCGCGCAGGTCTGCGGCCTTCCACAGCGCTGCTGCGCCCAGCACCGGCAACAGCAGACTGCTCAGTGCACAGTTGAGCAGCCACATGGGGCAAGCGCCCAGATGCAGCAGTTCCCGCCGCAGCAATGCCCGGCGCGGGGGCTGCTTTTTTTGCGCCTTGGCGCGGCATTCCGCTTTGGCTCTGCCCGGTTCAAGGGTCAAAAGCCGCAGATAGGGCTTTGCCAGCGCCTTACCGCACAGCGCCATGCAGGCCGCAGCCAGCGCTAGAAACAGCAGCAGCGCCGGGACGTTGCCCACTGCCGCCAGACCCAGCAGACGCAGCGGTGCAGCAGCACGGCCGGCGGTTGCGCCTGCCTGTACGGCATCCAGCGCAAGGGCGTCCACTGCGTTGCTCACCCAGCAGAACGCTGCATAGTAGACCGCCAGAAACAGCAGCGTACCCACCACGGTGACAAGGCTTTTATGTTGGGCGCGGCGGTTGAGCAGCGCCACCGCCCAGCCCAGCAGAACGGCCAGCACCATGGAAACTCCCGCCAGCGCCAGTGCTACCGGCAGCGCCGCCAGCAAGGCTTCGCCGGGGCGGGGTGCCGCCAGCGCATAGCAGACCACCGAGGGCACCCACGCCAGCAGCAGATAAATCAGCCCGGTCAGGTACACCCCGCCGCAGCGCACCGCAAAAATAGCGCCCGGCGGGATGGGCAGCGCCAGCAGCTGCTGGTTATCCCGGCAGCGGAACAAATGCCCGTAGCTGGTAAAGGCGCTTGCCAGCACGCTGACCGTCAGCGCCGAAAGCTCCATCAGCACAAAATAGAGCCAGTCCAGCCCCTGCGGAACCAGTGTCACTGCCAGCGGCAGCGCCATTGAGCCAAAGCTGAGCATGACCAGCAGCATCAGCACTGTAAACAGCAGCGCGTAGCCGAATGCTGCTGCCCGGGAGCGCCGCTTGCCGGTTTTGCTGCTGCGTACAAAGGCCGCACCCAGTTCCAGAAGCTGTTTTTTGAGCAATGCATGGATCATAGCGCTTCCCCCGTATCCTCCAGTTCCAGAAAGACCTCCTCCAGCGTGTCGTCACCGCGCACCTCTTCCATAGCGCCCTCGCGCACCAGCTGACCCTTGCGCAGAATGGCCACCCGGTCACAGAGTTTTTCGGCCACCTCCAGCACATGGGTGGAGAAAAAGATCGCCCCGCCCTGCGCGCAAAAGGCTTTCATCTGGGTCTTGAGTTGATGGGAGGCCAGCGGGTCCAACCCGACAAAGGGCTCGTCCATTAAAATCAGCTTCGGCTCGTGCAGCAGCGCCGCAATAATGGCAAGCTTCTGCTTCATGCCGTGGGAGTATGCCCCGATGGACTGCGCCAAATCCTGCGTCAGGCCAAAAGCATCGCCGTACTGCCGGATGCGCTGCGCCCGCTGTGCGGCGCTTACGCCGAAGATATCTGCGATAAAATCAAGGTACTGGATGCCGGTCATATAATCGTAAAGCTGCGGGTCGTCCGGCAGATAGGCCAGACGGCGCTTGCATTCCAGCGGGTCGTCCCGCATCGAAATGCCGTCCACATAAATTTCTCCGGCATCGAATTGTTGGATGCCGCAGCAGCATTTTAAGGTAGTGGTCTTGCCCGCGCCGTTGTGGCCGATAAAGGCGCACAGCTCCCCCGGGCGGATGTGCAGACAAAGGTCCTGCACGGCGGGCTTGCCGCCGTAGGTTTTGGTCAGATGTTCGATCTTTAACATGGGCTGCCTCCTTGCTTTCAGTTTCGAGCCAAGTATACACCTTCCTGCGGGGGGAAGGTCAAGCATTTCTCCGTTTTTTCTTGCGTTTTGTATAGGGCTGTGCTATACTTTTTGACGAACTGAACAGAAAACAGCAGGTGCGTTCCGTCACTTTGCCCCACCGGGCGGCGGCAGGAACGTTAAAAGGGAAGCGGGTGCAGATCCCGCACGATCTCGTCACTGTGATAAGGGAGTCCACTGTCAAGGTGCTTTTGCACCGGTCACTGAGCCATCCGGCTTGGGAAGGCGGCAGCGGGCGTTGAGCTTTCAGTCAGGAAACCTGCCCGCTGTTGGTACCGGGGCTTTGCCGCCCCAGATCACGAGGAATTGGTTGTACCAAAAAGCCTGTAAGATACGGGGTCTTTTTGCTTTGCCATTTCGCAAGCAGAAGACCCCGTTTTTTGCCGATTCTCTTTCCTGTACCCTTCTGTTCGGTGCCGTATTTCACCCACATCAGGAAAGGAAAACAAGATGAAAAAACGTAACATCCGCAAAGCGGCGGCCGCTCTGACCGCTCTGGCTCTGTGCGCCGGTGTACTGACCGGCTGCGGCGGGGCTGCCTCCAGCACTGCTTCCTCCGTTGCTGCCAGTTCTGCCGCCAGCAGCGAGGCTTCCGGCGCAGACGCTGACGCACTGGCCGCACAGAACGTGGCAGACCTGATCGACGCCATCTATGTGCAGCAGCGCACCGATGACACCGATGCCCAGTGCGAAGCCGCAAAGGCTGCATGGGACGCTTTGACCGATGCCCAGAAGGAGCTGGTGGAGGGCGAGAACGCCGACCCCGACTATTTTGGTCGCGACACCGGCGATGCCTCCAAGGACGATGCCCGCAACGCCGATGAGATCAGCGAGAACGAGCTGCTGGTGGTGTCCTTCGGCACCTCCTTCAACGACAGCCGCGCTGCCGACATCAAGGGCATTGAGGACGCTTTGCAGGCCGCATACCCCGACTGGAGCGTGCGCCGCGCCTTTACCGCACAGATCATCATCAACCATGTGCAGGCACGCGATGGTGAGAAGATCGACAACATGCAGCAGGCGCTGGACCGCGCTGTGGCAAACGGCGTGAAGAACCTGATCGTGCAGCCCACCCATCTGATGCACGGTGCCGAGTATGACGAGATGAACGAGATGCTGGACCAGTACCGCGACAAGTTTGAGAGCGTTGCTGTGGCCGAACCCCTGCTGGGCGAGGTGGGCACAGATGCTTCTGTCATCAATGCAGATAAGGAAGCTGTTGCCAAGGCTGTTACCGCTGCCGCTGTGAAGGAAGCCGGTTACGACAGCGCCGCTGCTGCCGCCGCCGATAAGACCGCTTTCGTCTTTATGGGTCACGGCACCTCTCACACCGCCAAGGTGAGTTACAGCCAGATGCAGACCACTATGCAGACGCTGGGCTACGACAACGTGTTCATCGGCACGGTGGAGGGCGAGCCCGAGGACACCTCCTGCGAAGCCGTCATTGAAGCTGTAAAGGCTGCCGGTTACACCAAGGTCATCCTGCGCCCGCTGATGGTGGTGGCAGGCGACCACGCCAACAACGATATGGCCGGTGAGGATGCCGACAGCTGGCTGAGCCAGTTTACCGCCGCAGGCTGCTTTGAGAGTGTGGACTGCCAGATCTCCGGTCTGGGCCGCATTGCGGATGTCCAGCAGCTGTACATTGCACATACCAAGGCCGCTATGGATCTTCTGAACGGCTAATGGATTCAGAAGCCCTCTCCGGCGCTGCCAAGCATACGGAGAGGGCTTCTTTTATGGGCGTATTCCCCGCACGAGGAGAAAACGCCCCCTACCCCGGCAGCTTAGACGCCGGGCAAAAATTTAGGATACTGAGGTATTTATTTATGCGCTGCAAACAGTTTATCATCGTTTCTCTGGCCGGTGTGGTGCTGGCTGCTTCTCTGGCAAGCTGCGGCGGGGCTGTCCCCGCCTCCTCTGCTGCAGCAAGCTCTGTTGCTTCTTCCGTGGTGGCTTCCTCTGCTGTGGCCGAAGCCGCTCTGCCGGACGGCGTATATACCGCTGATTTCGAGACCGACAGCAGTATGTTCCACACAAGCGAAGCCTGCAACGGCAAGGGCACCCTGACCGTGGAAAACGGCGTGATGACCTTCCACGTCAGTCTGGCGTCCAAAAAGATCGTGAACCTCTACCCCGGCCTTGCCGCCGATGCTGAGGCCAACAAGACCGCATGGCTCATCCCCACCGTGGACACGGTTACCTACGCAGACGGCACCACCGAGGAAGTGTACGGCTACGACATCCCGGTGGAAGCACTGGATACCGACTTCCAGCTGGCGTTGCTTGGCACCAAGGGCAAGTGGTACGACCACACCGTGAGCGTGCGCAACGCCGAGCCCAAGACCGAACAGGCTGCCGAGATCCCCGCAGACGGCGCATACACCGCTGCCGTGGTGCTGGAGGGCGGCTCCGGCCGCGCCACCGTGGAAAGCCCTGCTGCCCTGACCGTGGCCGAGGGCAAGATGACCGCCACCATCGTGTGGAGCAGCCCCAACTACGACTACATGATCGTGGATGGTGAGAAGTATCTGCCCACCAACACCGAGGGCAACTCCACCTTTGAGATCCCGGTAGCTGCTCTGGGCACCCCGCTGACTGTTACCGCCGACACTGTTGCCATGAGCAAGCCCCACGAGATCGAATACACCCTGACCTTTACCTTGGAGTAACCTTCCATGAAGCTGACCCGCTCACAATTTTTAAAGGCTCTGCCCGCCGCCGCGCTGGTGCTTGCAGGCTGCACGGCCGCGCCCACCGCACCCGCCGATACGGACGAGTTGGTGTTTGACCACGCCTACCCGCTGGACTACGCCACCCAGTTTACCGCCGACTGCTACGCGGACGGCTCTACCCTGCTGACCATCCCGGACGCACAGGCAAAGTTCCTTATCCGGCCGGAGGGCGCTGCCACTCTGCGCACCGTGCCTGCCGGGGTGACCGTGCTGCAGCAGCCGGTGCAGAATATCTATCTGGTGTCCACCTCTGCTATGGACTTGTTCCTTCATCTGGACGCGCTGGACAGCATTGCCCTTTCCGGCACCCGCGCCGAGGGCTGGTATCTGGACGAGGCAAAGCAGGCCATGCAGGCTGGGCGCATCGCCTACGCAGGCAAGTACAGCGCCCCGGACTACGAACGCATCCTGACCGCAGAATGCGGCCTTGCGGTGGAAAACACCATGATCTACCACACCCCGGAGGTGAAGGAACAATTAGAACGGTTCGGCATTCCGGTGCTGGTGGAGCGCTCCAGCTACGAGAGCAGCCCGCTGGCACGGATGGAATGGATCAAACTGTACGGTATCTTGCTGGGCAAAGAAGCCCTTGCCGAGGAGGTTTTCGCGCAGCAGGCGCAGCGCATTGCACCGCTGCTGGAGCAGCCCTCCACCGGCAAACGCTGCGCGTTTTTCTCCATTACTTCCAGCGGCCTTGCCACTGTGCGCAAAAGCGGAGACTATGTGGCGCAGATGATCGGCATGGCCGGTGGCGAATACGTTTTTACGGCTCTTACCGACAGCGGCAACAGCCTTTCCACCATGAATATCCCGCTGGAGGATCTTTACGCCGGGGTCAAGGATGCCGATGTGCTTATTTATAACGGCACCATTGAGGGCACCATCTCCACCAAGGAAGAGTTGCTTGCCCGCTGCGCGTTGCTGGCAGAGTGCAAGGCGGTACAAAATGGGGACATCTGGTGCACGACACCCAGCTTTTTCCAGCAGAGCATGGCACTGGCAGATTTTATGCTGGACCTCCACGCCGTTTTTACCGGAGAGACTGCCGACCCAGACACCCTGCATTTTTTGACCAAAATTACCTGAGGAGCCGCTTATGACCAGCCGCAAACGCCTTATTTTTTCCTATTGCTGCCTTGCCCTGCTGCTGACGGTGCTGTTCGCCGTGAGCCTGTTCTGGGGCAGCGTTGCGCTTACCCCGCAGGCCGTGCTTGCTGCCCTGACCGGACGCGGACAGGACGCGCTGAGCGTAGGCATCATCACACAGCTGCGCCTGCCCCGCGCGGTGATGGCCGCGTTGCTGGGCGCTGCGCTTTCGGCAGCGGGCTATCTGTTGCAGACCTTTTTTGCAAACCCCATTGCCGGTCCCTTTGTGATGGGCATTTCCAGCGGGGCTAAGCTGGCGGTGGCGCTGGTGATGGTGCTGTTTTTGAACTACGGCCTGCTGACAAGCTCTGCCGTGCTCATCCTTGCGGCCTTTGCGGGCGCTATGGCGGCCATGGCCTTTGTGCTGGCCGCTGCCCGCCGGGTGCAGCGCATGAGCATCCTTGTAATCTGCGGCGTGATGATCGGTTACATCTGCTCTGCCATCACCGAGTTTGTGGTGGCCTTTGCACAGGACAGCAGCATCGTCAACCTGCACAACTGGTCGCAGGGCAGCTTTTCCGGCATGACGTGGGGCAACGTGCGCACGGCAGCACTGGTGGTGCTGCCCGCGCTGGCGGCGGCCTTCTGCCTTGCAAAGCCCATGGCCGCTTACCAGATGGGTGAAGCCTACGCCCGCAGTGTGGGCGTGGATGTGCGGCGGTTCTCCCGGCTGTTGGTGCTTCTTTCCAGCCTGCTGGCCGCCTGCGTTACCGCCTTTGCCGGGCCTATCTCCTTTGTGGGCATCGCGGTGCCGCACCTTGTCAAGCAGCTGCTGGGCAGTGCCCGCCCGCTGTATGTGCTGCCCGGGTGCTGCTTGGGCGGGGCAGCGTTCTGCCTGCTGTGTGATTTAATTGCCCGCAGCCTGTTTGCGCCCATGGAACTTTCCATCAGCGCGGTCACCGCTGTATTCGGCGCGCCGGTGGTCATTGGGCTGCTGCTGCGCCGCAACCGGGAGGATGTGCGATGAAGTACTCTGTTGAAACCAACGCCCTTGCCATCGGCTACGGCAAAGCTGCCCTTGCCCGGGATATCGCGCTGGGCGCTGCCAAAGGGCAGGTGCTGGCGCTCATCGGCCCGAACGGCGCGGGCAAATCCACCCTACTCAAAACGTTGGCGGGGCAGCTGGCCCCTTTGGGCGGCGCGGTGCTGCTGGACGGGCAGGAGCTGGCCCGCATCCCCGGCAACGCCCGGGCGCAAAAGCTGGCGCTGATGCTGCCCCACACCCGCCGCACCGAGTTGACCACCTGCTTCGAGTTTGCAGCGGCAGGGCGCATCCCCTACACCGGACGGCTGGGCATCCTTTCTGCCGAGGACAAAAAACAGGTACAGAGCGCGCTGGAGCTGGTGGGCGCGGCGCATCTGGCTGATCGGGACTTTAACTGCGTCAGCGATGGGCAGCGGCAGCGCATTTTACTGGCGCGGGCAGTCTGTCAGCAGCCGCAGGTGCTTCTGCTGGACGAGCCCACGTCATTTTTAGATGTAAAAGGCAAGATAGAGCTGCTGACCATTCTGCAAAAACTGGCGCATACGCAGCAGCTTGCGGTCATCGTGACCCTGCACGAGCTGGACATGGCGCAGAAAATCGCGGACGCGGTGGTGTGCGTTTCGCCGCACGGCGTCTCTGCCCCCATGCCACCGGCACAAGCCTTTGCCCGGGAAAATATCAAGGCGCTCTACAGCTTGACCGAGGAACAGTACAGCGCCGTTTTTGGCCCAACAAAGCCGGAAAAGCCCCAATTTGAGCACTATGTGCGCAGCGGGCAGAAGCTGCTGCGCTGCGGGTACACCACCGGCACCTGTGCGGCGCTGGCCGCTGCCGGGGCCGCTCGTCTGCTGCTGACCGGCACAGCACCGGAAACTGTCGCTCTGCGCACACCAAAAGGCATTGTGGTGGAGGTGGCTCCCCTGTTCTGCCGCACCGTTGCCGAGGGCGCGGAATGCGCCATTGAAAAGGACGGCGGCGACGATGTGGACGTGACCACCGGTCTGCCGGTGACCGCCACGGTGACGCTGCTGCTCGGCACGCCCAAGATATGTATTACCGGCGGCGCGGGAGTGGGCCGGGTGACGAAGCCCGGGCTGGACCAGCCGGTCGGGCAGGCCGCCATCAACCATGTGCCCCGGCAGATGATCACCGAGGCGCTGCGCCGGGAGGCGGAAGCCGCCTGTTACCCCGGCGGCTTTGCCGTGACTATCTCCATCCCCGGCGGCGAGGAAGTAGCCCGGCGTACCTTCAACCCTCATATCGGGGTGGAGGGCGGGCTGTCGGTGCTGGGCACCAGCGGCATTGTAGAACCCATGAGCCAGCAGGCCATTCTGGACACCATCCAGCTGGAGATGAATCAGGCGGCGCTGCGGACAAATGACCACCGGCGGCTCATCCTTGCCCCGGGCAATTACGGGCTGGACTATCTGCACGAAACGTATCCGCAGTTTGCTGATATCCCGGTGGTCAAGACGTCCAACTTTATCGGAGATACGCTGGATATGGCAGCAGCGGTACATTTTGACGAGGTGCTGCTGGTGGGGCATATCGGCAAGCTGTGCAAGCTGGCAGGCGGCATTATGAACACCCACTCCCACACGGCAGACTGCCGCACGGAGCTGTTCTGCACCCACGCCGCCCTGTGCGGTGCCGCCCGGGAGGTGTGCACTGCGCTGTACAATGCAGCCACCACGGATGCCTGTCTGGAGATTCTGGATACAGCCGGGCTGCGGAAACCGGTGCTGCAAAGCCTGCTTGCCGCCATCCAGCTGCATCTTGACCGCCGCGCGGGCGGGGCGTTCCGGGTGGGCGCGGTGCTGTTTTCAAATCAGCACGGCCCGCTGGGACAGACCGAGACTGCCGCCCGCCTGTTAGACGAATGGAAGGAGTAATGCACATGGTACATTTTGTGGGCGCAGGCCCCGGCGCGCCGGATCTGATCACCCAGCGCGGTGCAGCATTTTTACAGGCCGCAGACTGTATTATTTATGCAGGCAGTCTGGTCAATCCGGCGCTGCTGGGGCTGGCAAAGCCGGGCTGTGCCATCTACAACAGCGCCGAGATGACGCTGGAGCAGGTACTGGACGTGATGCGCCGAATGGAAGCTGCCGGTAAAAACACTGTGCGGTTACACACCGGCGACCCCTGCCTGTACGGTGCCATCCGGGAGCAGATGGACGCGCTGGACGCAGACGGCATTTGTTACGATGATACCCCCGGTGTTTCCAGCTTTTGCGGCGCTGCCGCCGCGCTGAACGCCGAGTATACCCTGCCCACGGTCAGCCAGACCGTCATCATCACCCGCATGGAGGGGCGCACCCCCGTGCCGGAGCGGGAAAGGCTGGCAAGCCTTGCCGCACACGGCGCGACCATGGTGATTTTTCTGTCCATCGGGCTGATCGACAAGGTGCAGACGGCGCTTTTGCAGGGTGCGTACAAACCGGGCACCCCCGCCGCCGTGGTGTACAAGGCCAGCTGGCCGGAAGAAAAAATCGTGCGGTGTACAGTTGGTTCTTTGGCCGAGAGCACCCGTGCGGCGGGCATTGCCAAGACGGCACTTATCGTGGTGGGAGATTTTCTCGGCACGCAGTACGAGCGCAGCAAGCTGTACGACCCCGCCTTTACCACCGAGTTCCGCAAAGGAGAACCGGTATGACCCGCGCTTACCTTGCCTTTACGGAAACTGGCCTTGCACTTGCAAAGCGTCTTTCCGCTGCCCTGCCCGGCAGCGTTGCCCGGTGCGGGCAGGATGGCACTTCCCTTGCAGAATGGACAAGCACACAGTTTGTGCAGTCGGATGCACTGATATTTGTAGGCGCTGCGGGCATTGCGGTGCGGGCTATCGCGCCCCACTGCAAGTGCAAGGCCACCGACCCGGCTGTGGTAGTGGTGGACGAATGCGGGCGGTTTGCCGTACCCATTCTGTCCGGTCATCTGGGCGGCGCAAATGATCTGGCGCGGGCCATTGCCACTGTATGCGGTGCGGTGCCGGTGATCACCACCGCCACCGATGCCCACGGCATTTTTGCGGTGGACGAGTGGGCAAAGCACCAAAACTGCATGGTACTGGAGCCGAAACGCATCAAGTTGGTCAGCGGCAAATTACTGGCCGGGCAGCCGGTATATTACCGGACTGATTTCCCGGTAACAGGCACCGTGCCCGCAGGGTTATTCCCCGCTGATACCCCGAAAAAAGCCGACTTTGCACTCACCCTTTGCCCCACCGGGCAGGCACTGCATCTTGTGCCGCGTATCGGGGTGCTGGGCATCGGCTGCAAGCGGGGCACAAGCGCTGAAACGCTGGAAGCTGCTTTTGCCGCTTTCTGCGCCCGGTACGGCTTTGCTGCGCAGGCAGTTACCGCCGCTGCAAGCATCGACCTGAAGCAAAACGAGCCGGGCTTGCTGGCCTTTTGTCTGGCGCACAGCTGGCCTGCGCGGTTTTACTCTGCCGCACAGCTGCGCAGCGCGCCCGGGCAGTTCACTCCCTCCCCTTTTGTACAGAGCGTGACCGGGGTAGACAATGTCTGCGAGCGGGCGGCTGTGCTGGACGCAGACGGCAGCCTGTTTTACCCGAAATTTGCCTGCAGCGGCGTGACCTTTGCGCTGGCGTGCAGGCCCCTTGCCCCGGACTGGAGGTGGCAGAATGATTGACATGATGGAAATTGACATTGACCGTCCCGAGAAGGTGGTTTATGTCGTGGGACTTGGCCCCGGCGAACCTTTTTATATGACCCAGCAGGCCGCGAATACGCTGGAAAGCGTTGACGCCATCTGCGGATATAAGGTCTATCTTGACCTCATCCGCGATGAATTCCCCTGCGAGGAATACTATTCCACCGGCATGACACAGGAGATTGACCGCTGCCGCTGGGCGCTGGAAAAAGCACGCACCGGTAAGCGGGTGGCGCTGGTCTGCTCCGGCGATGCCGGGGTGTACGGCATGGCAAGTCCCCTGCTGGAACTTGCGCCGGACTACCCGGACGTTGCCGTGGAAGTTGTACCCGGACTAACCGCTGCCCTCAGCGGCGGGGCAGTGCTGGGCGCACCGCTGGCGCACGATTTTTGCGTCATTTCCCTTTCCGACCGGCTGACCCCGTGGGAGGTCATCGAGAAGCGGCTGGCTTGCGCCGCTATGGGAGATTTTTGCGTTGCGCTGTACAATCCCTCCTCCAAGGGCAGGCCGAACTATCTGGCAAAGGCGGTGTGCATCCTGCTGGAAAATGGCAAAAGTTCCGATACCGTCTGCGGCATCGTGCGCAACATTGCCCGGGAGGGACAGACCGCCCGAATCCTGACCCTTGCCCAGCTGGAAAATACTGCGGTGGATATGTTTACCACCGTATACATCGGCAACGCCGCCACAAAACAGCTGGGCAGCAGAATGGTCACCCCGCGGGGGTACCGCAGATGAAGGCAGTGGTTTTCAGCGGCACTACCGAGGGGCGGGTGTTCTCCCGGCAGCTGGCGGCGCTGGGAGCGGAGGTTCTGGTCAGTGTTGCCACCCCGCTGGGTGCAGAGGAACAGGGCAAAGCAGACGGCATCTCCGTGCACTGCGGTCGGCTGACTACCGAGGAAATGACTGCTCTTTTGCAGGGCGCTGCCCTGTGCGTGGACGCCACCCACCCCTATGCGGTGGACGCCACCAAAAACATCCGGACAGCGTGTGCCGCTGCCGGGGTGGAGTACCACCGGCTGCTGCGGGAAGAAAGCCCCTTGCCTGCCGGGAGCATGGTATTTGCCACCGCCACCCACGCCGCTGCATTTCTGGCCGGGTGCAGCGGCAATGTGCTGCTGGCCACAGGCGCGAAAGAGCTTGCCGCTTTTGCGGCGCTCGGGCCGGAGCGGCTGTTCCCCCGGGTGCTGCCCACGCGGGAGGGCATTGCCGCCTGCGAGGCCGCCGGTATCCCGCATAAGAACATCATTGCCATGCAGGGGCCATTCAGCTATGCGCTGAACTGCGCCCTGATAAAACAATTCTCCATCCGGTATCTGGTCACCAAGGACGGCGGTGCTGTGGGCGGCTTTGCCGAAAAAGCACAGGCCGCACAGGATACCGGTGCACAGCTGATTGTGGTGCGTCGCCCGGCTGAAAACGGACAAACTGCTGCACAAATTCTGGCACGCTGCAAGGAGGTTCTGGTATGATTTCTCTGATCGGAATGGGCTCCGGCTGCCCGGAAAGCCTGACCCCGCAAGGACTGGCTGCACTGCAAGGCGCAGGACTCATCCTTGGGGCAAAGCGCCTGTTGGAGCATTTACCGGCGGGGTGCACTGACAACTGCAAAGCCGTGTATAAGCCGGAGGAAATCCTTGCGTGTCTTGCCACACAGCCGGACACGGACACCGCTGTTTTGTACAGCGGCGACACCGGGTTTTACTCCGGTGCGGCTAAGCTGCTGCCCCTGCTGCGGGTCATGGGATACTCCGTCCGGGTGCTGCCCGGGCTTTCCAGTGTACAGCTTTTAGCTGCTGCTGTAGGACGCCCCTGGCAGGACTGGAAACTGGTGTCGGCCCATGGTCGTGCCTGCGACCCCGTAGCTGAGATTTTAGCGCATCCACAGGTGTTTTTCCTCACCGGCGGCGGGGACACCCCTGCCACCCTTTGCGCCAAACTGACCGCCGCCGGACTGGGCGCTGCTCACGCCCTTGTGGGTGAAAACCTTGGCACCCCGGCAGAAGCCATCCGCTTTGGCCTTGCCCGGGAACTGGCAGAGCAAACCTTTGCACCGCTGAGCGTATTGCTCATCGAACGGGAGGCTTTACCGCCCCGCCGCACCCCCGGTTTACCGGATGAGGCTTTTATCCGGGGCGCTGTGCCCATGACAAAGCAGGAGGTGCGTGCTGCCGCGCTGGCAAAGCTGGCGGTCACCCCCACGGACACCCTATGGGACGTGGGCGCGGGCACCGGCAGCGTGAGCGTGGAGCTGGCGCTTGCCGCCCCTGCCGGGCAGGTATATGCCATAGAGTGTGACCCGGAAGCCTGTAAACTTATCCAGAAAAATCGGGAGAAATTTGCTGCTTACAATCTGACCCTGATCGAGGGCAAAGCCCCTGAAGCGTTGGACACGCTGCCCGCCCCGGATGCTGTATTCATCGGCGGTACAAAGGGCAATATGGGCGCTGTTATAGACGCTGTACTGCACAAAAATTCAGTTGCCCGGCTGTGTGTTGCCGCCATTGCGCTGGAAACGCTCAGTGCCGCCGTTGCTGCCCTGACCGCTCACGGCCTTTCTGCGGAGGTGACACAGATCGCCGTCAACCGCACAAAAACGGCGGGCAGTCTGCATTTGCTGATGGCTAATAATCCGGTCTTTCTCATTACGGGGGCACGGACATGATGCAGTTTCTCATCGCCGCGCCGCGCTCCGGCAGCGGCAAGACCACCGTTACCTGTGCAGTGCTTACCGCATTGCAGCGGCGCGGGACTGACCCTTGCGCCTTCAAATGCGGGCCGGACTACATCGACCCTATGTTTCACCGCAGCGCACTCGGAGTGGAAAGCCACAATTTAGACCTCTACCTCTCTGCCCCGGATACGGTGCGCACGCTTTACGCCCGGTATGCCGCCGGGCACGGCGCTGCCGTATGCGAGGGTGCCATGGGCTTTTACGACGGGCAGGGACTGACAACCCGTGCAAGCGCTTGGGAGCTGGCCGATACGCTGGCGCTGCCGGTGTTGCTGGTAGTGCAGCCAAAAGGGGCAAGCATCACCCTTGCCGCCGAGCTGCGGGGGCTTTTGCAGTTCCGCACACCCAGCCATATCGTTGGCATTCTGCTTAACGATTGCTCTGAAGCCTTATACAAAACGCTGCACCCGATGCTGGAAGCCGAGACCGGTCTGCCGGTGGTGGGGTATCTGCCCCATCTGCCGGGATGCGCCATTGAGAGCCGCCACCTCGGGCTGAAAACCGCCGGGGAGATATCGGACTTACAGCAAAAGCTGGGTCAGCTTGCCGATGCCCTTGTGCTGGACTGGGCACAGCTGGCAGTGTTGACCGACCGTCCTGCCCCGGCTGCGCCGCCTGCCGCGCCGTGCACGCCCTCCGTCCGCATTGCCGTGGCGCGGGACGAAGCCTTCTGCTTTGCCTACGCCGAAACGCTGGACGCCTTGCGGGACGCGGGTGCAGAGCTTGCATTTTTCAGCCCGCTGCGGGACGCCGCCCTGCCGGAAAATATCGGCGGGCTGTACCTGCCCGGGGGTTACCCGGAGCTGTATGCCCGGCAGCTGAGCGAGAACTGCGCCCTGCGTGCTGCTATCCGGGAGGCTGTTCAGAAGGGGCTGCCCACCGCTGCCGAGTGCGGCGGCTTTCTGTACTTAGGGCAGACGCTGGAGGGCACGGACAGCAAGGTTTACCCCATGGCGGGTGTGCTGCCGGGCAGCGGGCACAACACCGGGCGGTTGGTGCGCTTTGGCTATGCCGCCATGACGGCAAAGGCCGACAGTATGCTTTTCCGTACCGGAGAAGCACTGCCCGTCCATGAATTTCACCACTGGGATTCCTCCGAGAATGGTGCAGACTTTTCTGTGCGCAAAACCGAAAAAAGGCAGTGGGAATGCGGCTTTGCAAACGCGCATTTGTATGCCGGTTTCCCGCATCTTTACTGGGCAGGCACTGCCCTGCCCCGCCGCTTTGTGCAGGCGGCGCAGCACTTTTTGAAACACAAAGGATGACGAAAATGACCGAAGCTGAACTGATGCAGCTGCTTGCTGCCATCACCCCGCCGGACGAAACCGCCCGCGCCGCCGCCCATACCCACTGGGCCAGCCTTGCCAAGCCCTTGGGCGGGCTGGGCGCGCTGGAGACGATGCTGGAGGATGCCGCTGCGCTGACCGGCACGGCGCAGTTTGATTTTTCCCGCCGAGCGGTGGCGGTGCTCTGTGCGGACAACGGCGTGGTGGCGCAGGGCATAAGCCAGACCGACCAGAGCGTGACCCGCACCGTAGCCGAGAACCTTGCTGCGCGGCGCACCAGCGTATGCAGGATGGCACAGGCGGCGCACTGCGATGTGCTGCCGGTGGATCTGGGCATTGCCGGTGCGCCCGTACCCGGCGTGCGGGACTGCCGCATTGCTGCCGGGACTGCGGACTTTACCAAAGGCCCTGCCATGACCCGCGCCGAGGCAGTAGAGGCCATTGGCCGGGGCATCGCCCTGACCCGGCAGCTTGCCGCCGAGGGCTACGAGCTGGTGGCTACCGGCGAGATGGGCATTGGCAACACCACCACCTCCAGCGCCGTAGCCGCCGTGCTGCTGGCACAGCCGGTGCAGACCATGACCGGGCGCGGTGCAGGGCTTTCCGACGCAGGGCTTGCCCGCAAGGTGGACACCATCCGGCGGGGCATTGCCTGCAATGTCCCCAACCCCGATGACGTATTGGACGTACTGAGCAAGCTGGGCGGCTTTGATATCGCCGGGCTGTGCGGGATGTTTCTGGGCGGGGCGCTGGCGGGTGTGCCCGTGCTGATGGATGGCTTTATCAGCGGAGTGGCGGCTTTGTGCGCTGTGCGGCTGTGCCCGGCAGCGGCAAAGGCCGTGTTTGCCAGCCACTGTTCCACCGAGCCTGCCGCCCGGCTGGTACTGGAAGCATTAGGCAAAACGCCCCTGCTCACCGCCGGGCTGCATCTGGGCGAGGGTACCGGCGCAGTGGCCAGCATCCCGCTGTGGGACATGGCGCTGGCGGTGTACGATGGGTGCTATTCCTTTGCGGAGGGCGGCATTGCGCCGTATACGCCCCAATGCTGACGCTGGTACTGGGCGGCGCTGCCAGCGGCAAAAGCGAATACGCCGAAGCCCTTGTGCTGCGCAGTGCTTTGCCGCGGTACTATCTGGCCACCATGCAGGTGTGGGACGCCGAGTGCGCCGCCCGGATGGAAAAGCATCGTAAAATGCGCGCCGCAAAACAGTTTGAGACCATCGAATGTCCGCTGCATTTAGAGACGGTGCTTCTGTCCCGCAGGGGGACGGCGCTGCTGGAAGACTTAGGCAATCTGACCGCTAACGAGCTGTACGACCCCGCCGGCGCGGGCGATGCCGCCGCCGAGCACATTTTGCAGGGGTTGGATGCCCTTGCCACACAGTGTGAAAACTTGATTGTTGTTTCCAACGAGGTTTTCAGCGGCGGCGCGGACTATGCCGGGGACACGGACCGCTATCTGCTGGCGCTGGCACAGATAAACAACGCCCTTGCCGCCCGGGCTGATGCCGTTGTGCGAGTGGTGTGCGGCATCCCCGTCTATTATAAAGGAGTGGAAAAATGATCGTTTTGCAGACCATTGCGGTGGCCTTTGCCATGTTTTCAGCGGTACCGGTGCCGCAGTTTGCGTGGAACGAAAAGAATATGCGGTATGCGCTGTGCGCCTTCCCGCTGGTAGGGCTTTTATGCGGGGCTCTGTGGTGCGTGTGCGGGGTGCTGCCTCTGCCCGCCCCGGCGCGGGCGGCAGGGTTCTGCCTTGTGCCGGTGTGGGTGACCGGCGGCATCCATCTGGACGGCTATGCCGACACCTGTGACGCCCTTGCCAGCTACGGCGACCGGGAAAAGAAGCTGGAAATTTTAAAGGATCCGCACTGCGGTGCCTTTGCGGTCATCCGGCTGTGCAGCTATTTTGCGGCTTATCTCTGCCTTGCCGCCTGCGTGCAGTTCACCCCCCGGGTGGGCGCGCTGTGGACGCTGGCACTGGTGCTGGAGCGGGCACTTTCCGGCCTTGCGGTAGCGGCCTTTCCTATGGCAAAAAATACCGGCCTTGCCCACACTTTTGCCTCCACTGCCGACCGTACCGCCGTGCGCAATGTACTGTCAGTGCTGGCGATACTGCTTTGCGGGGCACTGCTGGTTTTAGGCGGCGGGGCACTGGCGGCAGTTGCAATCTTGTTGTTTTTGTGGTATCACCATGTAGCCGTACAGCAGCTGGGCGGCATTACCGGCGATCTTGCCGGGTGGTTTTTGCAAAAGACTGAGCTGTGGATGCTGGCGGCGCTGTGCGCCTGCCAATGGGGAGGGCTATTATGATCTTTATCACCGGGCCGCTGTACAGCGGCAAGCGCACCTTTGCCCGCACCCTGCCCGGCCGCTGCATCGCGGATGCGCAGCAGCTTGCCGCCGGGTGCAAGGACAATGCTGAGCTTGAGAAACTCGCGGACAAATTATCCGCTTATGATATCGTGCTGTCCACCGAGGTGGGCGGCGGTGTGGTGCCCATAGACCCGGCCGAGCGTGCCGCACGGGAAAACGCCGGACGTCTGGCCTGTATGCTGGCGACACGCGCTAAGTGCGTGGTGCAGATGTTCTGCGGCATCCCCACCGTTTTGAAAGGAGAATTGCCGAAATGCTGATCTATTTATTGCGTCACGGCCTGACCGAATACAACGCTGAAAAGCGCTATCAGGGGCAGCGGGATATCCCGCTTTCTGCCGCCGGGCGCGCTATGCTGTGCCGGGCAGATATTTCCCCTAAGACCGTGTATATTACTCCCCTTTGCCGCACCCGGCAGACCGCCGAGGTACTGTTCCCGGGCGCAAAGCTCGTAGAAACAGACGGGCTGAAGGAGATGTGCTTTGGCAGCTTTGAGGGGAGAAACTATATTGAAATGGAGCACGACCCGGACTACCTTGCATGGGTAGCCGCTAACTGCGAAAGCCCCTGCCCGGACGGCGAGACCAAGGCGGCGTTTTGTGAGCGCATCTGCGCGGCATTTTCCGCACTGGTGGACAAAAGCCTTGCGGACGGCGAGGAGATGCTGGTCATCTTAGCCCACGGCGGCACCCAGATGGCTGCCATGGAACGCTATGCCCTGCCCCACAAGGATTATTACGAATGGTGCGCCCCCAACGCCGGCGGCTTTGTGCTGGATGCCAAGAACTGGACTGCAAAGCGGGTGCTACATCTGGTAAAGACCGTACAGTACACAAAGGAGACGCAGGCATGATCGGCTACGCGGTACTGGGCGGCTTTGTGCTGGATGCCATTTTCGGCGACCCTGCGTGGCTTCCGCACCCGGTGGTGTATATGGGCAAGGCCATCTCTGCGCTGGAAAAAAGGCTGCGTGCCCGTCTGCCCAAAACGCCGGAGGGCGAGCTTTGGGGCGGGCGCATTTTAGCCTTTTGTCTGCCGGTGGGCACCTTTACGCTCACTTGCCTTGTCTGCACGGGCGCTGCCGCCCTGCACCCGCTGCTGGGGCTGGCAGTACAGATGTTCTGGTGCGGGCAGGCACTGGCGGCAAAGGGACTTGTGCAGGAAAGTATGAACGTCTACCGGGAGCTGACAAAGCCCGACCTGCCCGCCGCCCGCATTGCGGTAAGCCGCATCGTGGGGCGGGACACGCAGGCGCTTACCGCCGAGGGCGTGACCAAGGCGGCTGTGGAGACCGTGGCGGAAAACGCCAGCGATGGCGTGATCGCGCCGCTGTTGTACATGCTGCTGGGCGGCGCTCCGCTGGCACTGACCTACAAGGCCATCAACACCATGGACAGCATGGTGGGCTACAAAAACGAGCGATATCTGCACTTTGGGCGTGCAGCGGCAAAGCTGGATGATATTGCCAACTACCTGCCCAGCCGCATTGCCGCCCTGCTGTGGGTAGCCGCTGCCGCCCTGACCGGCAACGATGCCCGCAGTGCGTGGCGCATCTGGCGGCGGGACAGGCGCAACCACGCCAGTCCCAACAGTGCCCAGACCGAAAGCGCCTGCGCCGGTGCACTGAACGTGCAGCTGGCGGGGCCTGCCTACTATTTTGGTGAATACTACAAAAAGCCCACCATCGGCGATGCCGTGCGTCCCATTGAGCCGGAGGATATCCGCCGCGCTGACCGCATGATGTACGCCGAAAGCCTGCTGGCGCTGGCGCTTGGGCTGGTGATACGAGGTATTTTATGATGCAGCTTGTACATGGCGGCGACTGGGCCGGTTACCGGGCGCAGTACGGACAGGACGCGCTGGACTTTTCGGCCAATGTCAGCCCGCTGGGACTGCCGGAGGGGGTGGCAAAAGCCATCACCGCCGCGCTTGCCACCGCAGACCGCTACCCTGACCCCCTCTGCCGCGCTTTGCGGGCAAAGCTGGCCGTGCATGAAACCGTGCCCGCAGCGCATATCCTGTGCGGCAACGGTGCAGCAGACCTGATTTTCCGGCTGGTGTGGGCGGCAAAGCCCCGCACCGCCCTGCTGCCCGCCCCTACCTTTGCGGAGTATGCCGCCGCGCTGGAAACGGTGGGTTGCACCGTCCGGCGGCATTTCCTGCAGGAAAGCGAAGATTTTGCAGTGACGGAAGCATTCATTTCCGCTGTGGACGAGGACACCGACATGGTATTCCTCTGCCAGCCCAATAACCCCACCGGGCAGCTGACGCCGCTAGTGCTGGTAGAGGCGCTGCTGCGCCGGTGCGAACGCTGCGGTGCGCTGCTGGTGGTGGACGAGTGCTTTCTGGACTTTTTGCCGGAAAGCGAAGCGCTGTCTGCCAAAAAGCTGCTGGCAAGCCCGAACCTCATCATCCTGAAAGCCTTTACAAAGCTGTACGGCATGGCCGGGGTGCGGCTGGGCTACTGCCTGTGCAGCAACATTGCCCTACTGGATAAGATGCAGGCCGCCGGGCAGCCGTGGGCAGTTTCCAGCCTTGCACAGGCGGCGGGGCTGGCGGCGCTGGACGAGACCGCCTATGTAGCCCGGGTGCAGGCACTTATCGCGCAGCAGCGTCCCATTTTGCGGGACGGGCTGCGCGCACTGGGGCTGCGGGTGCTGGATGGCAGCGCGAATTATCTGCTGTTCCAAGCGACGGAAACACTGGGCGATGCCCTGCGGCAGCGTGGCATCGTGCTGCGCGGCTGCGGCAACTACCCCGGGCTGGACGGCAGCTGGTACCGCACCGCCGTGCGCACCGCACCGGAAAATCAGCAGCTTTTAAAAACCTTACAGGAGGTGCTTGCATGAGCCGGGCAAAATGTATCATGGTGCAGGGCACGATGAGCGGGGCGGGCAAAAGCCTGCTGTGCACCGCGCTGTGCCGTATTTTTGCACAGGACGGCTACCGGGTAGCCCCCTTTAAAAGCCAGAACATGGCGCTGAACAGCTTTGTCACCCGGGACGGGCTGGAAATGGGGCGCGCGCAGGTGGTGCAGGCACAGGCCGCCGGCATGGAGCCGGATGTGCGCATGAACCCCATTCTGCTCAAACCCAGCAGCGATGTGGGCAGTCAGGTCATCGTGAACGGCGAGGTGCGCGGACAGATGCCCGCAGCCGCCTACTTCAAACTGAAAAAGAGCCTGATCCCGGATATTTTAGCCGCCTACGACAGTCTGGCCGAAACGGTGGATATCATCGTTATTGAGGGCGCCGGCAGCCCGGCAGAGATCAACTTAAAAGCGGATGATATCGTCAACATGGGGCTGGCAAAGCTGGTGGATGCACCGGTGCTGCTGGCGGGAGATATCGACCGGGGTGGCGTGTTTGCGCAGCTGTACGGCACGGTGGAACTGCTGGAACCCGCCGAGCGGGCACGCATCAAGGGGCTGGTCATCAACAAGTTCCGGGGCGATGCCGCCATCCTGAAACTCGGCCTTACCATGCTAGAGGAAAAGACCCATCTGCCGGTGCTGGGCGTTGTGCCTTATCTGCGGGTGGACATCGAGGATGAGGACTCCCTCTCCTCCCGACTGGAAAGCAGCACCGCCGTTAAGCCGCTGGATGCTGCCATTCTGCGGCTGCCGCATATCTCCAATTTTACGGATTTTATGCCGCTCGAGCAGCACCCGCTGCTGAGCGTGCGGTATGTGCAAAGCCCCCGGCAGCTGGGCGCACCGGATGTGGTCATTCTGCCGGGCACAAAAAACACCATAGACGACCTGCTCTGGCTGCGGCAGTGCGGACTGGAAGCTGCGGTACAGAAGCTGGCAACCTCCGGCACGCCGGTGCTGGGCGTATGCGGCGGCTACCAGATGCTGGGCGAAACTCTCGATGACCCGGAGGGCACCGAGAGCGGACGTGTCCAGACAGTGCGCGGGCTGGGGCTGCTGTCCACCCGTACCGTGTTTACGGCTGCCAAGCACCGCACGCAGGACACCGCCACCGTCACCGCGCCGCAGCTGGCAGGGGCAGTGCTGACCGGCTACCAGATCCATACCGGGCGCACTGCCGTGCAGGGTGTGCCCTTCTGCCGCCTTGCAGACGGCAGCGCCGAGGGCTGCGTAAAGGACAACGTGGCGGGCACTTATCTGCACGGCCTGTTTGATACCGGGGAACTGACCGAAAAGCTGGTGCAGCTGCTGTGCAGCCGCAAGGGCATCTCCCCTGCCGATGCGCCGCTGCTCTCCATGCAGGAGTACCGGCAGCAGCAGTTTGACCTGTTGGCAGACGGCGTGCGCCGGGCTCTGGATATGAACGCCCTGTACGCCGCCATGGGACTGGAAGGGAGGAGCACCGTATGACCCCGCAGCATCATCTGCCCGCCGACATCGAGCGGACGAGTCTTTCTATCATCACCGCAGAGCTGGACGCAATGGGGCTGACCCCGCCGCCGGAGACTGCCGCCGTGGTCAAGCGGGTGATCCACACCACCGCCGATTTCGACTACGCCCGCAATTTGCACTTCACCCCCGGCGCGGTGGCGGCAGGCGTGGCGGCACTGCAAGCCGCTGCCCCCATCGTTACCGACACCAACATGGCGCTTTCCGGCATTACAAAGCCGGGGCTTGCGCGGCTGGGCGGCACCGCGCTGTGCTACATGGCCGACCCGGAAGTGGCCGCGCTGGCAAAGACCAACGGCACCACCCGGGCGGTGGCGTCCATGCAAAGAGCCGCCGCCGAACACCCCGGTGCCATTCTTGCGGTGGGCAATGCACCAACAGCGCTGCTGACCATTGCCGACCTGATAGAAACCGCCGGGCTGCGCCCTGCGCTGGTCATCGGAGTGCCGGTGGGCTTTGTGAACGTGGTGGAGAGCAAGGAGCGACTGTTCAACGTCTGCACTGCCTACGGTGTGCCCGCCATCGTCGCCATGGGACGCAAGGGCGGCAGCAACGTTGCCGCTGCCATCTGCAACGCGCTGGTATATTCCGCCGCCGGGATGCTGGACCCCACCGACCGGGGGTGGAGATAGAACGATTTATAATAGCCTCCGCTGCGCTCTGGCTATTTTAGAGGTTTTAGAGGTTTTATTTTATAAGGCTGGAAAAACTGCGTTTTTTCCAGCCTTATCTCTTCACGCAAAGGGGCGCAAAGGCGGCAGCAACGTTGCCGCTGCCATCTGCAACGCGCTGGTATACTCTGCCGCCGGGATGCTCGACCCCACCGACCGGGGATGGAAATAATATTTTTTATCGTTTGCGTTCAAAGTGCTCTGCGGCGCACTTTGAACGCTTTTTTCATGCAATTTTCCCTGGAGGGGTATTCTTTCATTGGCTGGTATGGTATACTCTGCTTAGTTCAACAAATCGGGATTTATAAAGGAGAATATTGATGAAACTATTTTTATGTTCGCACTTTTCAAGTGTAGGAAGTCTGATAAAGGAAGAAATTGAAAATAAGAAAGTCGCAT